>ENA-OWPL01000117-OWPL01000117.1-human-gut-metagenome-genome-assembly--contig:-NODE-117-length-60339-cov-27.169547_pt1 | contig 60339 bp, 51 predicted proteins | sample MGYA00248263_ERZ651844 | MGnify/ENA primary metagenome ERZ651844 (study PRJEB26924, sample SAMEA4378256) | human gut metagenome | biome: human gut; feature: human-associated habitat; material: faeces...
GGATCTCCTTCATGATAGCTGTGTGGCTCTCACCGTCGATGATGAGGTTGATAACATATACGTGAGGAGTGTAGATAACCTTACGCAACTCAGCGAAAGGAACTGCGAAAGACAATGCCTCAGGAGCACCGTTCTCGTCCTTCTTCTCACCATACAAGTTACATGGGATCAAACCCTGCTTACGCAATGTCTTAGAAGCTTTTTTGCCAAGGTCTGTACGCTTCTGACCTGTTACATTAATCTCTTTCATTTGTGTTACTCTAAATTAAGTGTATTAATAATTAGTGCCTTAACTCGCCATCACACGGATAAGCTTTGCAAAAGCGGGTGCAAAATTACAACAATTACTTGGAATGAGCAAATTTTTGGACTAAAAAATGCCTAATTATGTCATTTTGTGCCGAATATGAGGGGCAAAGTGTCTCTCTATCCTTAAAAAAGTAGAAAATATATCCCACTTTCTTGCGTGTTTCCTATAAAATATGTATTTTTGCCGTGTCAAAGTATGACAGTAATGAATTTAAACCTTTAAATTATTAGAGAATGATTAATAGGGATTTAATTAGAAGAAAGATTGTGCAGTTAACCTATGCATACTATCAAAACGGCAATCACAACATGGATAATGCTGAGAAGGAGTTGTTGTTTAGTCTTTCAAAGGCGTACGACTTGTACAACTACATGTTGCAACTCATCGTGGCTGTAACCCAGGAGGCTCGTAAGCGTTACGACCTAGAGGTGGCTCGTGCTCAGCGTGAGGGAACAGAGGCTCCTTCACAGAGATTTGCCTTCAATCGTTTTGCGGTACAACTGGAGGAAAGTAAAATGTTGGCTGAATGGGTGAGCGAGAAAAACTCATCTTGGGACGACGACATCGAGTTCGTTCGCAAACTTTACACCAATATCTCTTCCAGCGAAGTCTTCCTGGACTACATGGCAGCAGAGGCTGACAGCTATGAGGATGACCGTGAGGCTTGGCGCAAGTTCTACAAGCAGTTTGTGATGAATAATGACGACTTGGACGCACTCCTCGAAGAGAAGAGTCTCTACTGGAATGACGACAAGGACATCGTAGATACCTTCGTACTCAAGACCATCAAGCGTTTCGACCCAGCCAACAAGGCCAACCAGGAGTTGTTGCCAGAGTATAAGGACGCTGAGGATCGTGACTTCGCTCGCAAGCTCTTCCGTTCTACCATCTTGAATGGTGAGCAGTATCAGAGATATATGAGCGATGCTTCTCGCAACTGGGATTTCTCTCGCTTGGCTTACATGGACGTGGTCATCATGCAGATAGCCATCGCCGAGTTGGTCAATTTCCCTAATATTCCAGCCACCGTTACCATCAATGAGTATGTGGATCTTGCCAAGGCATACAGCACACACCGCAGTGGTGGTTACGTCAACGGAATGCTCGACAATATCGGACGTTTCCTCATCGACAAGGGCGTCATCCTCAAGGAATTGCCTGCTCGCAAGGAGCACAGAAGATAGTCTTCAGTGGAGCAACAGAGATCAATAGAATTATTTACACATTTTTATATATATAGAAGATATGAACTTATTATTGCAAGCACAAGGTGGTGGCAGCATGAGCTTCCTCATCATGATGGTAGCAATCTTCGCTATCATGTGGTTTTTTATGATTCGTCCTCAGCAGAAGAAGCAGAAGGAAATCCGTAATTTCCAGAACTCTTTGCAGGAAGGCTCTAAGGTCGTTACTGGCGGTGGTGTTTATGGCACCGTGAAGCACATCAACTTGGAGCAGAACACTGTAGATGTAGAGGTGGCTCGTGGTGTGGTAATCACTGTAGCTAAGAACTACGTGTTTGCTGACGCTACTGCTCAGGTAAATGCGTAGGCAAAATCATATATTCAAGGTAGTTGGAAACTTTTTGTTCAGTTCGCTGAACAAGGAGTTTCTGATTTTTTTGTTCTTTCTCTTGCTCAGCGGTGCCTTCTGGTTGATGATGGCACTCAATGAGACCTACGAGGAAGAGCTAAAGGTACCTGTGCGCTTAGTCGGAATGCCAAGGAATGCTGTGATGACGGATGAACCTGCTGACACGGTGAAAGTTACCGTGAGAGACAAGGGTTTCACGCTCGTCACCTATAAGTATGGGCATTGGTTCCGACCACTTACCTTCAAGTTCACCACTTATGCCAACGAAGACCAAGGGCATGGTGTCATCCCGGCTGCCGACATCATCAAGCAGGTGCAGTCGCAGCTCTATGGCTCCAGCAAACTCTTGTCGGTGAAGCCGGAGAAGCTGGACTTCTACTTCACCTATGGTGCTTCGAAGAAAGTACCGGTCAGATTCCGTGGCAAGATTTCTACGAGCAAGTCGTACTATCTGGCTCATACGGAGTTCTCGCCAATGATGGTGACGGCGTATGCCAACAAGAAGGTACTCGATGAGCTGAAGTATGTGGAGATAGAACCATTCAACTATCGCAATTTGCAGGATACGATTCGTCGGAATGTTCGTCTGCAGAAGATTCGTGGTGTCAAGTTGGTTCCTAGCACAGTACGCTTGTCGGTTTATCCCGATGTGCTGACGGAGGAATCCATCGAAGTGCCAGTCTCTGCGATCAATATGCCGGTAGGTATGGTGCTGCGCACTTTCCCATCGAGGGTAACTGTGCGGTTTACGATAGGTGCCAGCCAGTTTAGAATGATTCGTCCAGAGCAATTCAAGGTGGTGGTCGATTACCAGACCTTGGCAGAGAATCCTTCCGATAAATGCACATTACAACTGAGAAGTGTGCCAAGTTCGGTGAGCAAGGCTAAGTTAGAACTAGACAAGGTCGATTATCTGCTCGAACAGCAGTGATCTAAATGATAAATAATAAATGATAAATAATAAATTGGGCTGACGGCTTATGAAGGTGGCGATAACGGGAGGAATCGGAAGTGGCAAGAGCTATGTGTGTCGAGCTTTGGAGAAGCATGGCATTCGGGTTTATGATTGCGATGCGGCTGCCAAGCGACTAATGCGCTCCGATGCCCAGTTGCAAGCCGACTTGATGAGATTGGTGGGCGACGAGGTCTATGTGGATGGCGTGCTCCAAAAACCAGTCTTGGCGAAGTTCCTCTTGGCTAGCGAGGCAAACAAGCAGGCTGTCAATGAGGTGGTTCATCCTGCCGTGGCTCGTGACTTCGAGCAGAGCGACTACGATTGGCTCGAAAGTGCCATCCTCTTCGAGAGTGGATTCATCCATCGCGCCCATTTCGATGTGGTAGTCTGTGTCACGGCTCCCGCTGAGGTTCGCTTGCATCGGGTGATGCAGCGAGATCATATCTCCGAAGAGAAGGCGAGGGAGTGGATTGATGCCCAGTTGCCTCAGAATGAGGTGGTGAGCCAAAGTCACTTCGAAATCATCAATGATGGCAAGGAGGACGTGGAAGCACAGGTAGCACAGCTGCTCCATAAACTTTCTCAAAGGTAGATTTTCGCCATGACGAAATCTTCCCCAAACAAAGAGACAACAAGTAAAAAAATAAAATAATAATAGAGAACAATGGAAACAATTCTTTCAATTGCAGGCAAACCAGGCCTTTATAAATTGGTATCTCGTGGAAACAGAAACCTCATCGTTGAGGCTATTGATGAGACTCACAAGCGTCTTCCAGCTTTCGCTACCGACCGTGTGACAAGCCTTGGCGACATCGCTATGTACACCGACGCTGATGAAATCGCACTCTGGGAAGTTTTGGAGAGCGTAGGCAAGAAGGAGAACAGTCAGGTGAGCAGCCTTAACTACAAGAAGTGCTCTGCACAGGAATTGCACGACTACTTCGCTGAGGTGTTGCCAAGCTATGACCGTGACCGTGTACACGACAGCGACATCAAGAAGTTGCTCCAGTGGTACAATATCCTCGTCAAGAACGGTATCACAGACTTCAAGGCAACATTGGCTCCTACACAGGGTGACAACGTTGACGACCGTCAGCAGGAAGAGGTTGCTGCTGAGTAATGCTTGGTAGCAGAACTCTATAGGATGATAAGGAATTACACCTTATTATATATATAGGGCGATGTCGAGGAGGCATCGCCCTATTTTGGGGTATTTTAGATAAAGGAACAACGTATTCTGATGTTCAATAAAGGAACAAATTAGGATTTGTTCGGGAAAAATTTGGATATATCGAAAAATAGTTGTAATTTTGCAGCCGCTTTCGCATCAGCGGCTTTCGCCGAGATGCCTGGCAATAACCCGAGTGCTTGATAAACCTCGTAAAAAACAAGAAAAATGGAAAAGAAAACAACTCAAGTGAGTGTGCTGTTTATGCTTTTCAGCATCCTCTTCTGCGTTTGTCTCATTGCAGCAAACGTGCTCGAAACAAAGCAAATTGCATTTGGATCGGTTTCACTGACAGGTGGATTAATCGTATTTCCAGTAAGTTACATCATCAACGACTGTGTATGTGAGGTGTGGGGCTATCAGAAGGCTCGCTTGCTGATATGGACAGGTTTCGCCATGAACTTCTTCTTTGTGGCTCTCGGCGCTATCTGCGATGCCATTCCTGGGGCACCTTATTGGACCAATGACGCTGGTTTCCATGCCGTTTTCGGTTTGGCTCCTCGTATCGCTGCCGCCTCTTTCGTGGCATTTGTCGTAGGTTCTTTTGCCAATGCCTATGTGATGAGTGTGATGAAGATTAGAGATGGAGGCAAGCATTTCTCCGCACGTGCCATCCTCAGTACGGTGGCTGGTGAGAGTTGCGACAGCGTCATCTTCTTCCCATTGGCACTCGGTGGAGTCGTTCCAGCCTCAGAGTTGCCATGGTTGATGTTCTGGCAGGTCATTCTCAAGACGGCATACGAGATTGTGGTGTTGCCTATCACCATCCGTGTGGTCAAGGCTTTGAAGAAGCATGAGGGTGAGGATGTCTATGACAATGGCATATCATATAATGTGTTTAAGATTTTCAGTCTCAACTAAGGGAAAAGTAATAAGGTAAAAAAGTAAAAAGGGTTATTCAAGATGGATAGAAAGGAAGATGGATTGAAGGCACTGGGTGCCAAGACTCAATATAAGATGGACTATGCGCCAGAGGTGCTGGAGACTTTTGTCAACAAGCATCCGGGCAATGACTACTGGGTACGTTTCAACTGCCCTGAGTTCACGTCGCTTTGTCCTATCACGGGGCAGCCTGACTTTGCGGAGATTCGCATCAGCTACATCCCTGACGTGAAGATGGTGGAGAGCAAGAGCTTGAAGCTGTACCTCTTCAGTTTCCGCAACCATGGTGATTTCCATGAGGATTGTGTCAACATCATCATGAAGGACTTGATAGCCTTGATGGACCCTAAGTACATCGAGGTGACGGGTATCTTCACTCCTCGTGGCGGCATCAGCATCTGGCCTTACGCCAACTATGGCAAGCCAGGCACCAAGTACGAGAAACTTGCTGAACAGCGTTTCGCTACCCACGAGTAAACCTCTCTTGGGTAAGCATCAAAATAAGATTAATACTATTAAAAAATAACATACATGTATAAGAGAGGATAAGGAATTATCCTAAATATATGTATGAGTTGAAAAGATGATTTGGACTATATCCTGGCAGTTTGAGCTGGATATAGTCCTATTTTTTTGTGCCGTTCGCCTTCGCCACAATCTATCCCGATATTCAGTATGGCATCAAACTTTGCCATAAGAACATCGGGTTTAATGGGCATTTCTATACATTTCCTTATTTCCTCACGTTCTTGCTGAAGCGTTTTTTGAGGAGATAAAAAACTAGGCTTACTTCGTTAGCCATTGAAGTAAGCTTCATCTACCTTTGAAGCTTACTTCATTTGATAATGGAGTTAGCTTCCATTTTCTTCACTTCCTTCTCGAAGCGATGCCAGTACAGCACACCGGCGGTGGTCAGTCCGAATGGGAAGGCAATCCAGATGCCCACGATGCCCAATCCACAAGGGAAACCGAGCACGTAACCCATCGGCAGGGAGATGACGAAGTAGGCGATGAAGGCATAGGTCATCATCGGCTTCACGCAAGCGATGCCACGGAGGGCGTTGGCGAAGGAATATTGCAAGCCGTCACCAAACTGATATACCATCATCAGGATGATGAGCACTGCCACATACTCTTGTACTTCCACATTGTCGGTGAAGAGTCCACCTATCTGATGACGGAAGAGAAGCACGGGGATACCCATCAAGATGGAGAACATCAGGTTGAGTCGCCAGCCATCGTAGGCATTCTGACGTACTGCTTTGAAATCTTTCTGTCCCACGAAGTGGCTTACACGGATTGCCATCGCCGAAGCCATGCCCGAAAGCACGAGATAGAAGAGCTGCGAGGTGGTAATCATCACCTGGTGGGCGGCGAGAGGAATCGTTCCGAGCCATCCCACCATCACGCAACTCAGCGAGAATGCTCCCGACTCCATCGCCAACTGCAAAGCCACAGGCCAGCCTAGGCGGTTCATCTCCCGGAAGTCAGCCTTGTTGAGCGAGGAGTGGATGATGTCGTGTCGGTATTGCTGGAATTTCTTTCCGAAGACGACCACAGCCACCATCACCACCGCCATGAAGATGCGGCTGCCCATGGTGGAGAGTCCGGCACCGAGCAAGCCCAGCTCAGGGAAAGGTCCTACGCCATAGATGAGCATCCAGTTGCCGAGGATGTTCAGTATGTTGCCGCAAATCATCACCCACATCGCCACCTTGGTATGCGTGATGCCATCGAGGAACTGTTTCATCGTATTGAAGACGCCGACGAAGAGTACTGAGATGAGGTTGACGATAAAGTAAGGACGCATGAGCGAGAGAAGTTCCTCTGGCTGTCCGATATGGTTGAGGTTGAAGTACAGGATGATCATCGCCAGGGTGAAGATGCTGCCCACCATCATGTTGGCGATGAATGAGTTGCGTACTTTCTGTCCGATTTCGTCGGTGTGCTCCATGCCGTAGAGGCGACCGATGATAGGGGTGAGGCCGTATGAGAAGCCCATGTAGGAGATAAGCACGAGGGCGAAGATATTGTTGACGAGACCAGCTGCCGCCAGTTCCTCTGTGCTATGATGTCCTATCATGAGGGTGTCGGCGAATCCCAATACGATGGTGCCAAGCTGTCCGATGATGACGGGGATGCCGATGGCGAGGAGTTCCCGATAATGATGTTTCTTGTTGAAAATCGCAGTATTGTTCATTTCTGTCTTGCTGTATATTATTAATAATGTATATAAAGTGAAGGACAGGCTTTAGGGAAGCCTTCCTTTTTTGAAAAGTCGTGCAAAGTTACGACTTTTTAGTGATATAAACAAACTTCCCTTCACTTTTTTCAAAGCTGTATTGAAAATCAGTGAGTTACAGTGAAGGGAGGTGAAGGGAGGGATGGCAAAATTCAATTTTAGTTGGGAAGCATCTGAGCTTGATGGGGAGTAAAGCTGAGAACAAAGGGATGCAAACCTAAGGACAAGTGAGAGTAAATCTAAGAACAAGTGGGAGCAAACCTAAGGAAAATGGGACACGGTGTCTTACTACAGAAAAAGTGTACGTTGGAAATGCTCCGCTTTTTGACGATTTTTATGTTTGGAAATGCTTAGGATTTTGGTGATTTTATGTTTGGAAATGAATGAAAAATATAAGGATTTTACTTTGGATTTGAAAAATATTTTGTAACTTTGCGGCGTCTTTAATAAAAAACACTGGATATGTTTAAGAGAACAGCAATACGATATTTACGCCAATGGGCGGAGAAGGAAGAGCGCAAGCCATTGGTCTTGCGTGGCGCACGACAAGTGGGCAAGACTACTTTGGTGGAACTTTTCGCCAAAGAGTTTGACACTTACATCTATCTCAACTTAGAAGAGAAGAAAACAGCGGAACTGTTTGCTGCGGATTATTCTTTCGAAGACTTGCTGGCTGGTATTTATTTTAAGGCAAAAGAAAAGCAAGACACTCACAAGCGTACCTTGATTTTCATAGATGAAATTCAGAATGAACCAAAGGCGGTACAAACGTTGCGCTATTTCTATGAGAAGCGACCAGACTTGTATGTGATAGCAGCAGGTTCGCTGCTGGAGAGCTTGATGGGAAGGCATATCTCTTTCCCGGTGGGAAGGGTGGAATATATGGCATTGCATCCTTGTACGTTTGAGGAGTTCTTGATGGCGATGGGAATGGAAGATTTGGCTGAGAGTGTGGCACAACTTCAAGTTCCCCAGTCGTTGCATACCTATACCTTAGACTTGTTTAAGAAATTTATGATTGTAGGTGGCTTGCCTGAGGCTGTTGCCAACTATGCCCAGCATCAAGATTTCGTAAGGTTGAATGGTGTATTCAATTCCTTGTTGTCTGGTTATCGAGATGATGTAGAGAAATATGCAAGCAAGTCGAGGGAGCAGGATGCGATTCGTTATATATTGAATTATGGCTGGACTTTTGCTGGGCATCGCATTCAGTTTGCCAAGTTTACGAGTAGCAGTTTCAAGTCGGCAGATGTGAGCAATGCTTTCAGAACTTTAGAGAAGACGCTATTGTTGGAGTTGGTTTATCCCCAAACGACCGCTTCCTTCCCGATATTGCCAGACTTGAAGAAGAGTCCTAAGTTGTTGTGGCTGGACACGGGCTTGGTGAACTATGTAGCTGGTATGCAAGAGGATTTGTTGTTTAGTGCGGACAGTGATGAATTGTGGAATGGTGATATAGCAGAGCATGTTGTGGCTCAGGAGTTGTTGGGTGCAACAGTCAACTTTGGCGAGAAGCGAATGTTTTGGGTGCGAGATGCCAAGAATTCGCAGGCAGAGGTGGATTTCTTGATACGTTATAAGTCTCATCTTTTACCGATAGAGGTGAAGACTGGTGGCAACTCTAAGTTAAAGTCTTTGCATCTTTTCATGGAGGAGTCGAAGGAAGAGGTAGCCTTGCGCCTTTGGAATGGTCCAATGACTTCGGATGTCATCACAAAGCAGAATGGCGATTCTTTCACCTTATATAATATACCGCTCTATTATGCTGGTCATTTGCCTGCTTTCTTGGAGGAGAAATTCTAAAGTTCGGGTGGAAAAGTGTGGAGTTTAGCGAAAAGTTCGGGTGGAAAAATGTCGAAAATGTTTGGATTTCTTGGTTCAGCATGGTACAGAGATCGTGCCGATAGAAGCGAAGGCTGAGGAAAATTTGCGTTCCAAGTCGCTTGCTTCTTTTGGGTCTTCTCATCCAAGAATGCATGGCATCCGTTTTTCCATGTCCGATTATCGTGAGCAAGAATGGATGAACAATATTCCTCTTTATGCTGTATCCGTTTATTTTTAGTATTTATATGTATGTAAGCCTAGGCTTATTTATAAAAATAAGGTAGAAAGTGGGACAATCAGAACACTTTCTACCTCTATTTTTGGGGGAATCCTTATACTGCCTTGATGAACTTAGCCAATGCTGGCTTTTCCATCTTCCACTCTATATTCATCGGAAAATCGCCATGAGAAGAAATGTAATCAACCAATCCCATGCAATAATAAGGGCTGGTATTGCCAAAACCATCTTTCTTGTCTTCCCTGACAAAAAGAATGAAACGGCGCCCATTCTTGTTTTGATTCACATATCGCTCTCCGGCATTGCTATGTGACATCGTGTTTTGGGATTGCCAATGGAAGCGGTTCTCGCTGATGAAATAATCATTGTATTGTGTGGTAGGTGAGAAATCTTTGTCAGACTTGTTGAGTGTGACAAAGAACAACTCTGTATTCAATTCGTCAATGTTGAAGGCACCAGATGCCACTCCTTGCATTTTCTTTTCACCAGTTTGTCTGTCAAAAAGAGCGAAGATTTCTTCACGTGAATAGCATCCATATAACTCCAAACCCTCAGGGTATCCATCACCCATTTGATAAGTCTTGAACTCCAAGTTTGCTTTCAGATAATCCATCAATTCTGCAATCTCCTGTTTGAAAAGAGGATATCTTTCTAAAAGTTTTAGAGCAGATTCGATGTCAGCGAAGCCCAACTTGGATAATTTCTCTTGGAATAGGGCATAATAGAGTATGGTGGAAAAACGAGAAATGAGTGAAGCCTCGTACTTGTTGCTTGCTTTGAGGTAATTCACATCACACTTATTTGCCAAAAAGAACTGTATGAACCTAATCAGTGAGATGGTATTGATGTGTACCAAATTGCCCATGCCTTTGGCGAGACGTTTGGTCATCTCGTCATCTTCAAACTTTTGGCATTTGCCAGCCTCTCGTTTCAACGTTGTCCAACAATTATTTCCTTTGTAGAGCAAGCGGATATCCTGCCCTTTGTTCTCTATGAACTGAGATAGAGTAGGGGTGGTTCCGTACGACATCAGTTCTTTGACCAAGCGTTTGTTGTTGTAAATGGCACTCTTGATATTGTTGAGCACATAATTCTTGGCTTTTCTCTCCATGTAGATAGAACAACCATGAGGCAGTAAAGTAAAACCTTGAGCCACTTGGTCGGCGATGCTTTTGTCCTTTCTCACACAGAGGGCACGGAAACGACAGGCAAAGTCATATTGCTTATTGACTTGTGCCACGAAGTCGAGCACGGTGAGGTAATCTTTGCCCGCACTCAAACGCAGTCCACGTCCCAATTGCTGTAGGAATATGGTGAGACTTTCGGTAGGGCGCAGGAAAAGAGTCGTGTCAACCTCAGGTATATCGACACCTTCATTGAATATATCTACAACACAAAGATAGTTGATTTTCCCTTGCGCTAAGTCCTTGTTCAGTTGTACACGTTGGTCGTTTGGCGTTTCCGAGGTAAGACTGGCAGCTTTAAGTCCGGCTTTTCTGAATTGGAATGCCATATAGTCTGCGTGTTTCTTGTCTGAGCAGAAGCAGAGTGCATGACACTGGGTCTCATCGGGAAGATATTCTTGTAGTTTCTTGATGATAAGACCAACTCGCTCCTCGTTGCAAAGTTTGTCACTTAGTTTAGAGGTGATATATTTACCGTTTGCCCAAAGTTCGTTGCCAGAAATGTCGGTGCTGTCTGATATGCAGAGATATTGAAAAGGTGTCAGCAATCCTTCGTCAAGGGCTTGTGGCAGTCTGATTTCTGCGCTGATCTTTCCTCCGAAGTCTGGCAACAAACTTACTTCATCCATTCGCTCTGGAGTTGCGGTAAGACCTAATAGAATCTGGGGCTTGAAAAAGTTGACGATGATGCGATAACTCATGGCTGCGGCATGGTGGGCTTCGTCTATGATGACGAAGTCGTAGTAATCTGCACCTAAAGTCTTGAAGATTTCTATCTGGTTGTTGAGTGTGCTTACAGAGACAAACAGATGCTCTAAATCGTCATTTGGTCGGTAGTTCCCCACCCATAGCTCTCCAAAGTTGGCATCTCCCAAGACGCTTCTGAAGGTGTGGAGTGATTGGTTTAAGATTTCTTCTCGATGAGCTACAAAAAGCAATTTGTTCTTCTTGCCAGGTTGCTCATCACGAAATCGCTTATAGTCAAAGGCGGAAATGACAGTCTTTCCTGTACCTGTGGCTGCGACTACGAGGTTTCTGTATAATCCATTTTCTTCTCGCTCAACCTGAAGTTTGTCAAGAATCATCTTCTGATGGGGCAGCAATTGGAATCTTTGGAAGATGTCTGTGTTAGCTTTTCCATAAGGATTTTTCTGTATGGCAAGTTCTCGGTTGAATTTCTCGATGCCGCCGATGCGAAAATCCTCAAAGTTGTCACTATTCCAATACATCTCGAAAGTAGCAAGAGCAGACTTGATTATGTGAGGGTTTTCTACATGGGTTACACGGATATTCCATTCCAATCCGTCGGTTTGGGCGGAACGGGAAAGGTTGGAAGAACCGATGTAAGCGGTACTGAAGCCAGAGTTTCTTTCGAAAATATATGACTTAGCATGCAAGCGTTCTATTTGTGTATTGTAAGATATGTGTATTTCTGTGTTGGGTAATTCTGATAGTTGTTCTACAGCTTTGGCTTCTGTAATGCCACAATAGGTTGTCGTGATAATGCGCAGGGTATGTCCTTGAACGCTACAGAACTTCCGTAGTTCATCGAGTATCATTCGGATGCCAGAGAGACGCAGGAAGGATACGATGATAGAGATATGATCGGCAGAGGCGATGTCTCGAATGATTTCCTCGCCAAGAGCCACACCGCCTTGACCACCAGTGAAAAGATTGCTGACACGGAAACCAGACAGTGGTTTGATGATGTCTTTCTTGGTCGCTTTCAATTCTTCATTTTTCTGTTGGTTGATAACGGCAGAAAGTAATCGTGGGGCATCAATCAGTTTTTCGTTGTCGTCAATGTCTGTGGAATCAAGGATGTCGTTTACAAAGTTGATTTTTTCCTCGGTGGCAATATCCTTGTCTTCCAATTTCTTGCGGATGGCATCAGCTAAGAAATCGGCAAGTATCTTGGCGGATTCAGCAGAATCGATTTGCTCAGTTTTGCAAACCAATCCTTCCTTTTCCGTTTGTTTCATGTCGTAGGCGAGTTGGCCATTGATCAGATTTTCATATACCCCTTCATGTAGTTTCATATCTTGTAGCTTATTAGTTATTGCGCACAAAGGTAAGACATTAATTTGAAAGGACCAAGAAAAAGGAAGAAAATATTCTATTTTAGAATATAAAGGGAGTCGTTATGCCCCCTTTATTTTTTTATTTTAGAATGTTCATTTTTTTGAGCACCATAAGATTGAAATACATAAGCCTAGTGCGGATTTTAGGAATACTACCATCTTCATTGATCGATTGTGAACCATGCAAAGAAAGCCATTCGTCTTCATCGGTATCAAAGAGTAAGCTGAATCCATTGCGTTTGTAGAAATCTATAACTTTGGGATGGTTGATTGCATCTACAATAATATAGCGACAACCAGTTTTGTTCATGGGATCAATAAACCAAGCTTTGATAAAATCAAGAGCCTCATTGCCAATATACTTGCCTTGGAAAGGATGATTGATACCTAGTTGTCCTACAAGAACAGCGGGATATAACGAACGTCTTTTAGGGTTCGGTATTTCCTTGGTGAAAAACTCATCAATATCCTTGTCTCCACAAGAGAATCTGCTTTTATTTTCTAATTGCCAAATAAATAGCAGGAAAAATGCGAAAATATAATAATCTATTTCTCATTTTGATATATTTGCATCATATATGCTTTGTTTTTTATGAAATATTTCAAAAATGGTATAAGCGTAATAGTTCCATATTCCATTTTGGTATATTCAATATTAGAATATATATTTGCAGTCTAAAAACAAAGAGAAAATGGACAAGACCATACATTCACATTTATATCACCAAGTGATTGGTCGCTTGCGCAGCAAGCGTGAATTGGGGGGGTAACTCAGGCTCAACTCGCTGAACTTCTGAAAGTTAATCAGGCGTTCATAAGCAAGGTGGAGACTTGTGAACGCCGCCTTGATATCATCGAGCTTCATCATATTTGCCAAGTATTAAATATTTCGTTTGTCGATTTCATCGCCGAAGTCGATAGGGATATTCTGCGCAAAAATGAAGGAGAAGCATTAAAATAATCTAAAAGTTTAATTGATATTGGGACTCGGAAGAGCCTGATTAACTGAAAATCACAATGGCAGGAAGAGAAAAAGAATGCAAATGGTATTTTGCGGACCAACCGAATGTGCAGGAGGTGGGTCCTAATAATGCCATGGAGCAAAGTTTCAAAAATCATCCTTATGCTGCACTTGTCAGGGAGAGTATTCAAAATTCTTTGGATGCCGTACTTGACAAGTCTGAACCAGTACAAGTAGCCTTTACTTTCAGAAAAATGAAAGGCAATGATTATCCTGAATTCTTTGAATTGAAGAAGCATATAAAAAGCTGCTTGGAATATTATCCTAATAATCCAAACGCTAAGGCTATATACGAGCCGATGCTGAAACTCTTTAATGATAATGCCTACAACGATCATCTGGGATATATCCGAGTAAGTGATTATAATACTAAAGGTATGTCATATGAAGAAGGCAAAACTGACAGCCCTTTTTATGCTTTCGTTCGTTCGGCAGGAGTAAGCGCTAAGGACGATACTTCTGCAGGTGGTTCATTCGGCTTTGGAAAAGCTGCTTATTATTTGCTATCTCCAATCAGCACTATCATTGTGAGTACTTGTACTGACAAAGGGGACAAGTTCTTTGAAGGAGCCACTTCTCTTTGTACCCATACTTGCCAAGGAAAAAAGAAAGTAGCTTTTGGCTATTATGACGACCAGAATGGTAAGCCTATTGCTGATGAGGCTAATATTCCTGCACAATTTAGAAGAGCAGAACCTGGTACAGACATCAATATCCTCGGTTTCAAGATGGAGTACAAAGATGAGGCTCTCAAGGAGATGACAGAGGCTGTGCTCAGAAACTTTTGGATGGCAATATGGGATGGCAAACTTGAAGTTAATGTAGATGATGAGGTTAAGATAACCAAAGACACCATCGCAGACTTGATGGAACGGTATTTTGACACATTGGAAGACAATACTCGCAAGGCTGGATACTATAATCCACGCCCTTATTTTGATGCTGTGCGATTTGCCAATTCTTCTAAGAAGTATCAGATGTTTGAAGCCGAGCTTCCTTTGTTGGGGCATGTTTGCCTTTATATTTTCAAATGCAAGGGAGCTATTGATAAAATAGCCTATTTGCGTGCTCCGCAAATGTTAGTCTATTCTCAAAAGAACAAGACCAACTATGGTATGTATAGTGTCTTTTATTGCGATAGTGAAAAAGGCAATGATATTCTTCGCAATATGGAGAATCCTGCTCATAATGAATGGAAAATCTCCAATTGGCGAATTGGTGGACGTACCAATGGTATGGGGCGTGTTGCCATGCGAGAAATGGACGGTTTCATCAATGATTGCTTGAACAAGACTTTTTCTTTGAAGGACAAAATAGCAATAGACATCAAGGGTTTGGAGGATTTTCTGTACATACCGACCTCTTTCGATGATGACGATTTAGAAGTTGATGAAACACCTGAAAGTGTGGATGGAAAACCGACAGGTGATTTTCAGGAAGAAGGCTCTTCCTATACAACGGACATTCCTCAAACTGATGATAATCCAACGATACAGCCAAAGGCAAATCCTCCATCGACAGGGCATGTACTGATCAATAAAGTAACCAATGCCACCAATACTTCTGGTGGAAATTTGCTTTCTGGACATGGTGAGGCTGAAAAGAAACCTAAGGCAAAAGGTATCCAAAAGCCAGGAAATGCAACAGATTCACGTACAGAAGATGAAAATGGCGAGCATGGCTTGTTTGCCTCCCCGATAAGCATACCTTACCGAACTTTCTCTCAGGTAGAAGGTGGCAAGATATTCCATTATGTGGTATTGCATCCATCAAATGAAATAGGTAATGTTCGTCTTCACTTCTTTGCTGTAGGAGAAGAAAGTGATGAGGAACTGCAAGTGGTTGAATCAAATGTAGGAAATGTCAGTGGCAATATAGTCCGTGATGTCCACCTTACTGAAGGGCGACTACGCTTGAAGGTGAGATTTTCAGACAACATGAAACATGCCATTAAATTATCAGCGGAGGAATTGTATGAAATATAAAAATGTATCACTACCTTATCCTGTTTTAGGCATCTATGATGATGTTTATCCGCTTTTGGGTGATGATTGCATCCAAATGTCAGATCCTGTAAAAACAGCAACAGAGTATCAATTTGGCATTGATCTTAAGCAAGGTAATAAGGATATTGCCCAATTGGTGAATGAGGGAAAGGCAGAATATGCTTGTGAGGTAACATGCAGAGGAACATTCCTGCGCCGTTGTTATAAGTCTTCTACTCCTCGTTTTGACATCAGGTTAGGAAGAACCGAGGTAAATGGTCGTATTGAATTTCAGTGCTTTATAGCGACATGCCAACCTATACAAAACTATAGTAATGATGATTTCAATGAGGATTATCATGGCTTTACTTTCGATTTGGAAACAGGAGACATGCTTGCTGTCTTTCCTATGGCTTGGTGGAATACCAATGTGAAGTTTGATAAGCTATACGCTGCCGGCTCGTTTATGCAAATTGTTGAGGCTGGTGATGGTGTCGAAAAGACTTGGTTCAATCTTAATGAGGACAGAATCCTTATAGAATTACCACATGACTTGTTTGTGCAGTATCAACGAATAGGCAATAGCTTTCCAGAAGTCATTCATTCTTCTTTGGTTCATAACGCCTTGGTTTATGCCTTAAGTAATTTGAGTGAATACCAAGAATCCGGAAAACTGTGGGCGGATAGTTTACAGCTAAGGTTAACAGAGCTGCATGTCTTGACAAGTGAATTGAAAAATGACATGTCTTTGGTGTATAAGGCTGCGGATATGTTGTTGCAAGACCCATACAAGCGAATGCTTGATAGTTTGGAGAAGATAGCAAATGCTCAAAACGAAGAACAGGAGGATTGATGATGGAATTACAGAAAGTTTTTAAAAAGTCATACATGGAAGAGTTGCGTCGCAATATTCATGTTTCTGATTATCAAGGAGAAGCCTTTCCTTTTGATCCTTCAAAGGTGAAGTCTTTGGCAAATGTATATAAGCCAGAAGGTCTTCTTGATAGATTAGACCCAGATGATGACTTTACGACAGCGGTAGAGTTGTATAAGGCTTACGATACTGTGACACCATTGTTGGCTTCATTGCCAGACTTGTGGGTGTATTTGGCTCATGTGGATTTATTTCCGTATGTACAGAAACGTTGGTCAAAAGTCATAAGTGATGATGTTGATGAAAAATATATACTGAATCATTGGCATGAAAATGAACACTTTATGCGAACAACATTTGCTGGATTATGGTGGCATACTTATCTTTCATATGATGTTGAGAGAAGTAACCCTTTTGAATTGACGGAAATATTGTTTAAATCGCAGGACTTTAGAACATTACGATTTGGTGAATTAGGATTGATTAGACATAAACCTGCTATGATAGGTGTCTTGGAATTTTTGATAGAGAATCCAGAGATTTTTCAGAATGCTTTTGATGCACGAGGACAGTACATATCAAGGTACTTTAACTTGCTAGGTGGTACGAAACCATTGGCATTTATGGACAAGTCATATTTTAAATCAGTTTTGAAAGAAATAAAGCCAAGATTGTTAGCAATCAAATCCATTCAAGATGTACAAAACAAGAAATTAGATTTAGAATAACGTTTGATGAAAAAATATACTTTTATAGATTTATTCGCAGGATGTGGAGGATTGTCAGAAGGCTTCTTGCAAACTGGTAAATTTGTGGGACTAGCTCATGTTGAGTGGGAAAGCCCAATGGTCAATACTTTACGTCAGCGCTTAATAGATAAATGGCATCATTCTAAAGAGGATGCTCAAAGAAGAGTGATTAAATTTGATGTTCAAAAGACAGAAGAATTAATTCATGGTGAATGGAGTGAAGATACCAAAAAACTTTATGAAAAGGAAAATCATAAAGATGTTGTAAACTTCGGTCTTCAGGGGATTGTAAAAGGAAAAACTGTCGATTTAATTATAGGTGGACCTCCTTGTCAGGCTTATTCTATTGCAGGTAGGGCGCAAGATCCCAATTCAATGAAAGATGATTATCGTAATTATCTGTTTGAGAGCTTTGTTAAGATTGTGGATTATTTCAAGCCCAAAGCTTTTGTGTTTGAAAATGTGCCAGGATTATTGAGTGCTTGTCCGGGTAATAAACCTGTTCGATATAGAATTTTTGAGGCATTTAAGGCGATAGGTTATGATATTCGAAATCCTGAGAATTTGAAACAGTCTATTTACTGTGCGGAAGATTTTGATGTTCCTCAAAAACGTAATCGCATTATAATCATAGGAACCAAGCATGATTCTGGTTATGATACAGAGGAATTCTATAAATCTTTGACTGCTCATAAAAGTTCCAAACCTCATAAGACTGTAAGGGACGCTATAAGTAAAATGCCAAAACTATATCCTAAGAATAAAGTGGAAATGGTTGGCAGGTCTCATGTCTCACATGAACAGAGAGAAGGCGAGAAGATAGACTTGCATATACCAAGATATAACGGAGAGCGAGATCAAAAGTTATTTGCAGAATGGTTGGGGCATCATATGAATCAAGCAACGCAAAAAGAGAAGATGGAGATTTATACTCGTATAACAGGGCATACTTCTAATCATATAAAGTATAGAAACTTAGAATGGGATAAGCCTTCGCCAACGGTCGTTGCTCATCTTCATAAAGATGGATATATGTTTATTCATCCAGACATAGAGCAGTTGCGAACAATAACCATAAGGGAAGCTGCACTTTTACAATCTTTTCCTATGGATTATAAGTTTGTTGCATCAAATCCTTATTGTTTCAAAATGATAGGAAATGCAGTTCCTGTTCTTTTTGCAAAAGGAATAGCTGAGGCAATGTATGATGTGTTGAAATCTAAAGAGTCGAAATGAAAAGAAAATTGAATATACTTGTTGCTTGCGAGGAAAGCCAAGCTTGTTGTAGAGCTTTTAGAGCGTTGGGGCATAATGCTTTTAGTTGTGATTTGTTCAATTGTAGTGGAACTATATTTGGAACTGATATAGCAGAACCTCATCCTGAATGGCATTTCAATCATGATGTTACAACAGTTTTGAATAAGACAGACCTTACTCTTCAGAATGGAACTCAAGCTGTAGTTGAGGGTGATTGGGATATTATGATTGGGCATCCACCATGCACATTTCTAGCCGTTAGTGGGGCAAAATGGATGTATCATCCTGATGATAAAAACTTACCTGTGGAGAAAAGAAGACCACATCCTAATTTTCCTACAAGAAGACAAGATCAAGAGGATGGTGCGAAATTCTTTATGTTCTTGGCAAGTGCAAATGTAAAGAGAATTGCAATAGAAAATCCAGTAGGTGTAATGAGTAGTCGTTGGCGTAAACCTGACCAATCTATACAGCCTTATATGTTTGGTGATCCTTACTCTAAAAATACTTGCTTATGGTTGAAAAATTTACGTCCACTTCATCCGTCTAAGGAAACTAACGATCATGGAGAACGTATTTACTTTGGTAGTGGAAAATCTCAACCTAAATGGTATTCTGACGGACTTACCAAGACCAAAAGCAAAGAGGAACGACAAAAATGGAGAAGCAAAACCTTTCCTAACATTGCTAGAGCAATAGCTCAGCAATGGACCATTCAGATAGCAGCTGAAGAAAATCTTTTGGAGGAGGCGGAATGGGATATCTTGGGGAGAGACTATCTCGAATTTCTTGATAAAATGACGGGTGGAATTCGGTATGTGTCATCTAAGGTTGATGTTGAACTTGAAAAGAAAAGGTATCCTGTTCGTTTTAAACAAGAACTTCTGAGTGAAATAGAAAATAGAGAACAGAATTTAATTGAGTTTTGGAAAGAAGACCATGACTAAAGTATATATTAGAAAAATGATGAAGCATGACATTACTCATGAAGTAAGTCTTACTGCTTATGTTTTTTATGAGTTTTTCTTGGGGGCAGATTCTGTTTACTTTCAAATTGAAGGTGAAGGGATTGATTATGAAGTCACTTTTAATAATGCTACGGATTTAAGATTCGGTGGTGAATTCAAAGCTCTTTGCAGAAAGCTAGGTGCTCAAGAAGGAGACTTCCTCTTGATGACAGAAAACAAATGCCATCATTTTTCTATTTCTATAGAAAAGTCGTATCAGGTGTTCAAATCTCTGTATTATCCATTTTTTACGGGGAATAGAAGACATTTGATAGCTGTTGTAGAGAATGGATGTATTACAAAGCAATATATAAGATAAATATGGGAGATGTTCTTGTAAAGTGGCGTATGGCAAAAATACCTACAGTTGTAGAACTTGTGGGTGAATTGCCTAAAGAAAAGATGCCTGAAGAAAGGTTTAAGACAGAAATGCGTTCTTCTATATATGGAGATGGATTTTTGAGAACGGTTTACCAGTTAGCTTGTCAATTAGGCTTATATTGCATTGATGATAATGAATATATCCCTCGTTTCAATATTAATATATCTGAATCGCAAGCTCATAAATATATGGAAAATTGGATTTGGCATTATTATGTTCCCAATCCATACACAAAAAGTTTTTCAAAAGAGTGTGAGCCGCAGCTTGTCATGTCTGCAATAGTCAATTATATGGAAGAAAATCCAGGTGAAGATGACCTGGCAAAAATATGCTCTAATATTTGGGGTGAGAACTTTGGAAATCTTCCGAATTTGAGATATGTGATTGATGAGTACAGCAGGGTTGCTAAGGTCGGTTTAGATAATAAAATTAAATTGGTTCCTAATTATAAGCAGATTATGAGTGAGGCTTTAGATAGAAATAATAAAAGAATGTTCTTTGACTCATTTGATGAGCCAAATTTGAATGATAAAGGTCAGGCTCCTATAGAGCCAACGTCAGAAACAACCGAACTGGATAGTCGTGAGTATGCTTATATGGCAGCTATCAAGACAAAACCTTTCCTCATTTTGGGTGGTTTCTCAGGTACAGGTAAGAGCTTGCTTGTCAAGAGTTTGGCTTTTACAACTTGCCCTTGTGATGGTGTGTTGAATACATCGGAAACTTCGCCAGGTAATTATCTGCTAGTTAGCGTAAAACCTAATTGGCATGATGCGACAGACATCACAGGCTTCCGTTCTTCTGTTAATCGTAACTATTACGTTACCGACTTTATGCGTTTTCTTGTAAAAGCGAAGTTACATCTGAATGTGCCATTCTTTGTATGTTTGGATGAAATGAACCTTGCCCCTGTTGAGGAATATTTTGCTAATTTTCTCAGTGTCATTGAGTCAAGAAAACGAAAGAAGGATGGTACTATCGTTACAGATGCAATCGTACCAGCAAGTGTTTTCAATGATAAGGATTATGCCGATGACTTTGATATCTTCTTGAAAATAGGTTTGAAACCTATCAATAAGGTGAAGGATATTACGGAGTTTACAGCCAAAGTAAAGGAGTCGGATAGTGATGAGTCTGAATTTTTTGAGCAGAGCTGGTTGGTAGAAGAACTGAAACGTGATGGTCTGACTATTCCGCAGAACGTTATCATTATTGGTACGGTCAACATGGATGATACCACAAATTCTTTCTCTCGAAAGGTGATAGACAGAGCCATGACCTTTGAAACAATAGTTGGAACGTTCGATTCATCCTATTTTGATTCAGATGTAACTCTTGGTTATGTGAAGAATTATCGTAAAGGTGAATTGTTTATCAGTGATGAGGTACGTGCCACGGAAATGATGGAAGATGGGCGTTTTACGCTTTCTGACGAAGAGAAAAATAGAATTATCGGCTTCATCAATAGTGTCAATTCTGATTTGGAGGGAACTCCATTCAAGATAAGTTATCGAATCCTGAACGAGACGATCTTGCTCTATCGTGCAAAGCAGAAAATCGTGGAGTTGATGGGAGAAGAGGAGAAGAAGGATGGAGTTGAGGTCAATACCGACTTGAATACTATCTTTGATGATATTTTGATGCAGAAAGTTCTTCCTCGTATTGAGGGTGATTTCGAGAAGTGTGACAAATGTCTAGTGAAGTTGGGCGATCGTGCCGAAAGAATGGAGTGGAAACAAAGTTCAGAGAAGATAGAATTCATGATAAAACGCTTTGGAAAAGACCATAGTGGCTTTACAAGTTTCTGGAATTAAGGTGACGATATGGATGTATTGAAGTTTGAATGCCCTGATTATCAGGTTACGATTAGTACGGCTTCTATTGATTATGCTTGGGATAGGTTTGTGCGACGTGTGAAAAATGGCGCACTGACCTATTGTGAGTATTCGTCAAGTAGAGAAGGAACATTGTGGCTGAGAAAACAGAACGCAGATAAGAAAGAACTTGTTATGCAAAATGATGAGACTGTACTGAGAACAGAATGGCCTCAGCTTTGGCCTGTGCTCTTCGAAACATGCAAATACCAATTTGCTGTCGAATTCAAACAAGGCTTGGATGCATCCACAGAAAAGCATGCGCCTCGTGTTCGCCATCAGTTGAAAGGGGTTGGTGAGAACTTCAAGTTTTATCCCAATGGTGACAATTCTGGAATACTCGTGGGAGATATTGACTTCTTGAATTCTCCAGGTAAGTTCTCTTTTGCCTTTGACTATTGGGATGTGGAAGAAGTGTTGCATCATGAGCAGATGGAACTGTATGTTGCTTCTCCTAAGTTGGATACCAAGAATGACTTACAGCAAATCATGGCTCTTGTCAATCAAGAATACGAAAACTACGTCTTTGATTATCTTACCTTGACTTTCAGTAGCTTTGCCTTGCAACGTACTGAGAAAAACAACCATATCATTTGGCTCAGTATCTTTAAGAGTGTGGTGGATGATTATTTCAAAAATGTAAGGTTTGTTATGTCAAGACCTAACAATAAGCCGGTTCGGAAAACTTATCATGCTCGTCCTGACAGAATACGCCGATGGAGCCAACAGGAAGAAGAACGCTATAAGAATATGGGGCAAGATGCAGAGATGCATTATTTCAGGTATGAGCAAACGGAAAATACTGTCAACACTCGTGAGAACCGCTTTGTGAAATATTCCTTGCATGTATTGGGAAAGAAATTCCGTGAGGTATTTGGCGAGTTGAGTGCATTGTTTTCTGATATGGATGAGGAAGAACGTAAATCTTTGGAAGAATATGATGTCTTGTTCAGACGCTTGGAGGGTTCTGCTTTTTTCAGAAAAGTAGGAGAGTTTGAGGGTTTTCGCCAGGAAAGTGCCATCTTGCAACAACGTATGGGATATAGTAAGGTATATAAGGCTTGGCTGATGCTGAAGAATTCTCTTGACTTAGTTGATGGAAAGACGGATATTGGCACGAAAAAGATTTGGGAACTCTATGAAATATGGTGCTATTTGGTGATGAAACGTTTGATAGCTAAAGTTTTAGAATTGGATTTGTCGAAGCCAAATGAGCATGTGAGGGAAGATAAGAGCGAAATGCTGAATACCATCGTAAAAAGTGGAATGACACATAAGGTGGAGTTTGACAATGTATTGAATGGTGATGTGGTTCGCTTGGAGTATCAGCATACATATAATAGAAAGACGGCGAGATTCAATACTTCAACGACAGAGCAACGCCCTGATATCGTGGTTACGGTCAAGAAGAGAAATGGCTTTGTCTTGACTTATCTTTATGATGCGAAGTATCGTGTACAGGATGATGTGAAAGATGGAGATTTGGATGATGGAGTTACCATTGATGTAGCTGATTATCCATTACCTGATGCCATCAATCAGATGCATCGTTATCGTGATGCCATTTATTATGCGATGAAGGCAGAGAATCGCCCTCGTGCCAAGGAGATAATTGGTGGTTATATCTTGTTTCCTGGTAGGGTGGAAGGTGACGAGATTCTGAATAGGTATTTCTATCAGAGCATCAAAAAGGTGAATATTGGTGCGTTTCCTTTGCTGCCTGCTTCAAAAGAAGATGAGAACGAAATCATTCAATGTGATTTGTTGGAGAAGCATCTTCGAGAAATCTTGTTGGAAGATAGCGTGTATGAGCATGTGAAAGATTCTATTCCACAGAAAGGATTGGTATATGAGGAGGAGAACAAGGGTAATGTGATTGCTTTGAACTATGAACGCTTTGATTATGAATATGATCTAAAATGCCTGAACCATGATTTAACTTCTCGTTACGTGCCAGTCTCATTAGGAAGTGGTGAATCTCTAAAGATTGGAGCTATTGATTATCTTATGGAAATGGTGGAAGGGATGGCAGAAGGATATTATGAGGTGAGAAATGCTAACCTTAGTTTGAGAGACGGACAGTTGAAACTGTGTTTGGATTTAAGCCAATATCATCCTTTTAAAAGCGGTTGGGCGCATATAGGTAAATACAATAATGGTGATATCTTTCCTTTTTCAAGTATTAAAAGGTAAGCACTTGGGCAAGATTGGCAGCTTTACGCCTGATGAGCCGCTGTTTGCTACAGCAGAGGAAGTGCTGGGGTATCGAGAGGGGTTGGCGTGAGGAACTATTTCCAAAATGAAAATAGTTGCTTGTTTGGAAGGTCTGTGATAAGAAAAAGCAACTACCGAGGATTTCTCGGCAGTTGCAAAAAAATGCAACTGTCATAAAATGCAAAATGAGTTTAGCTTCTTCCTTGCATTTCTAAGATAAAGTCATCGGCTACATAACCATTGCTCATTAAGTACCTCAGTTCGGGATAACGAACTGAGGTAAATTATTTGCCTCTAAATGTCCTTTTTCGTCTCCAAATATGCATTGATACCATAGAGAGGAACATTCGTGAGACGATCTTGCTCTCGATAATCGCTCATGGAGAAACGGAGGCCTACGAGGGTAGGATTGTTGGCGAGAGTGGTTTTGAGCGACTTGGCTTGCAAGTTCTCCTCTGCTTTTACTTCTATAGGATAGATGTGAGTGCCAAGTTGGATGACGAAATCCAATTCCTGTTGACTGTTTTCTTTGCTATAGTAGTTGATGGAGACATTGCGCAATGTTTGCATTTGGCTGCAAACGAAGTTCTCTGTGAAATCTCCCTTGTTGGTATTTTCGTTGTTGGGCAAGAGCAATAGAGGAGCTGGAGTTTTATTCATCGCTCCCAATAATCCACAGTCGAGCATGAATAATTTGAAGGCTCCAATATTCTCATGCACCTTTAGGGGCATACCTAAGGTGTTGATGCGGTTTACCTTATAGACCAGTCCGGCGTCTATCAGCCATTGTATGGCAAGTTCGTACTCCTTGGCTCTGGCTCCTGGTTTCACCACGCCATATATGAACTTTTTGTTTTCTTTGGCTAATTGTGAAGGAATGGAAACCCAAACCTGATTGATTCGCATCACTTGTTCGGTAGGAGCATGTTTGGAAATATCTCTGTCGTAAGCACGGAGAATCTCATTTTGTATTTCCCTTACGCTGTTGGAGTCATTGGTCTCAATGAATTTTTTGACAGCTTCTGGCATGCCGCCAACTAAGTAATATTCTCTGAGATATTGAGTGAATAGGGTGCGAAGACCTTTGATGATGTTCCAATTCTGCATGTGCAAGATGTCGAGCATTTGCTTCTTGTCACGTGCCAACAAGAATTCTTCGTATGTCATCGGGTACATATTGAGCGTGTTGACTTTCCCTACTGGGTATGATTCTCCTTGGTGGAGTGTGAGACCGAGTAGGGAGCCTGCCACCGCCACATGATATTCTGGGGCATCCTCACAGAAGTATTTGAGGGATGACAGACCTCGATGCAATTCTTGTATTTCATCCATGATGATGAGGGTCTTTCCTGCTTGGATATTGACTCCGGTGATGGCCCCTATCGTAAGGATGATTCGCTTGATGTCATAATCGGGAGCAAAGAGATCTTTGACCATGGCGTTGTTGTCACAGTTGATGTAGGCGACGTTTTCAAATTCTCGTCTGCCGAATTCTTTTAGTATATATGTCTTTCCTACCTGTCTTGCTCCAAGCAAAATCAAGGGCTTTCAGTCGCTCCTGTTCTTCCAAGCTATGAGGTCTTGCAATATGAATCTTTCCATAAATTCTTGTTTTTGCTGCAAAGTTACTGATTTCTAGTGAAATACCAAAGGGAAAAACATTTTTATGAGGGACTTTTCTTGGATTTTTACATTTTTATGAGGGACTTTTTGCTATTTAGCTACATTTTTATGAGGGACTTTGAGAATCACTATGACTATTTCTGAGGCTTCGGTACGAAACCGAGAATCGCTACCAAGCAACTCATCAATGGGCTGATGATGTTGAAGAAGCAGAAGGGCAGATATACCAATGTCGGGATGCCAAGCACGGTGCTCTGTGTCATACCGCAGGCAGTCCAAGGCACGAGTACGGAGGTTACCGTGGCGGAATCTTCCGTACTGCGGCTCAGCAACTCTGGTCGATAGCCACGTGCCGCATATTCCTCCTTGTAGATGGAGGCGTTCATGATGATGCTGAGGAATTGGTCGCCCATCACCAAGTTGAGCAATACGCCCGATGTCACGGTGGAGCAAACGAGCGACACGGTGCTGTGGATGCTCTTCAGGAGAACATGGGTGATGGCATGAAGCATATTGCTCGCCACCATACAAGAGCCGAAACACATGGCGCAAAGAATGAGCCAGATGGTATCGAGCATACCTGCCATGCCTCGTGTGGCTACCAAGTCGTTGATGGGGGCAAAGCCTGTATCCACCTGCGTCTTGGTGTAACAAGTAATCATGATTCCCTCGAAAAGACTCTTGGCAGAAGCGGTCGTCTCACCTGCAATCTTCACCAAGACTTCTGGCTGTAATATCAAGGCACAGACACATGCCGAGAGGGCAGAGAGCAAGAGGGTAATCAGCGATGGCGTCTTGCGATAGATGAGATAACCCGTGAATACGGGGACAAGGAGTGTCCAAAGGGAGATATGAAATCCGTGTTCCAAGCCCGTGAGATACTGAGCAACTTCCACCTCCTTGCCGTCATAAGAGAGTCCGATGACGAGATAGAGCAGGATGGAGAGGGTGATGCTCGGCACCGTGGTATAGAGCATGTAACGGATATGCGAAAAGAGGTCGGCGCCGGCGATGGACGAGGCAAGCACCGTGGTATCACTCATCGGGGAGAGCTTGTCGCCAAAGTAGGCTCCTGAGATGATGGCTCCGGCTGTGTATGGGGCAGGAATGCCAAGGGCACTGCCGATGCCCATCAAGGCGATGCCGATGGTGGCGATGGTGGTCCAGGAGGTGCCCGTCATGATGGAGATGATGCTGGAGATGATGCAAGCGCAAGGCAGGAAGAAGAGGGGCGACATGATTTGCACACCATAATATATAAGGGTAGGTACGACACCGCTGATCATCCAAGTGGCTGACATCATACCGATGAGCAGCAGGATGAGGATGCTTACGCCGGCATCGCCCACGGTCTTCTTGATCATCTCCTCGAAGATGCTCCATTTCATCTTGTAGATGCCCATGCTAAGTGCCACGCATACGGCGGTGGCTATCATGAGGGCTACTTGTGAGGCTCCAGCGAGGGCATCGTCTGGAAATAGGTTGACTACAACGATGATGAGGGCAACTAGGGATGCCAAGGGTATCATCGCTATCAGCGGATTTACTTTCTGATTCATTTCTTAAATAATCTCTCTTGTAAAATGATATGTTCTAAATAAAAACTTGATGTTGCTATGATTGTTTTAGCACCGGTGTTACCAATAATAGGTAGCACCGATGGTTGCTGCACGGTTGCCTGTGTGTTGACCAGCGATGTCGTGGAATCTGCCTTCCAACGCCCAGTGCTTGCCAAAGTTCTTGTAAACACCGATCTCTGCATAGAGATTGGCTGGGGCGTATGTCAAGGTATATTCATGACGGCGGGTGCTCCATAACAAGTTGGAGGTAAAACGCCATCCTTCGGCAAGCGACAACTGTGGAGCTAACTTGAAGACGGCATAGTTGCTATGCAAATGATCCCAATAGGTGCCATCTTGCTGCTTGCCTCCCTCGTAATTGTAGTGTTCCAAGGTGCTCTGCTTTTCCCAGTAATAGTTGAAACCAGTGGTAAGTCGCAAGATGCCTGTGTGCCAAAAGAGGGTGCTTCCGATGCCAAGGCGATTGTCATGACCATTCTTGATGTCTTGGCGGATGTTTTGCACCTGCGAACTGATTACAAAGCAAGGACTACTGAAGGTGTGTTTCAGTTCTGAAACGTATGCCATGCGACGGTTCGGGTCGTTGGTATAGATGGGAGTCCACTCGTTTTCTTGGTCGCCGGCTGTGGTGATGAAGTCGCCAAACTCTGCGTTGTAAAAACGATGGGCAAAACTGCCTTGGAGTGTGTTCCCTGGGGTGAAGCTGTAAGCGGCACTCACGGTGTAAGCATTGTCGTGAGTAGTGTGCTTGTCTTTGGAATCTATCTGCTTGAGGTTGAAATGGATGATGCGATAACGATCACCCACCATGAATGTCCATTTGCCGATGTTCCAATCTAGCTGTCCGTAGTAGTCTTGATAGTCGGAATGGTTGGTGTAGTTGGCGATGCAATTCTTCTCGATGGAGAAGCCGCCTTCAAATCCTGCCGTCATCCATAAGTCTTTGGAAAGGATAGGGAAGGCTAATTCTACGACTCCACAAGGATAGTCTGAACGATTGTGGTACTTCTCGCCAGGATTTCCACCATTGTCACCGATGTGATCAGTGCTAAGGGTGAACAGTATGCTTGAACCATTGTTTGCCAAGGTATGAGTGTAGTCTGCTTGGAAGTGATAGTTGCGTGCATAGTTGGCTAGACTGCTTGTCATGCGGTTGCGTGTATAGGTCTGGAAAAGGTCAATTTCCAAATTGTCTCTTTCTGTGGGTGTCCAACAGAGGCCCACTTTGGCTCCTTCATGTGAATAGTGATTGGAAAGGTTGCTGTCGTCGCTAGAACGTTGCATATTTCCTTCCACATGACTCAGTATGCGCAGTTTGTCTTCCTGATGCAAAACGCTGGCGATAACTTTGCCTCCACCGTATGTGTCGCCAAAGAGTCCTATGCGTCCACTAGTAGTATTCTCTGATTTGCGCAAATTGATGTCGATGATGCGCTTGAGGCTGCTACAACCTTTCATCACCTCGGCATTATGGCAAATCTTGATTTGCTCTATCTCACGTGCCTTGAGGTGATGTAAGAGGGTGGTGTAATCGAGACCATATTCTTGGTTGTCTATACGAATGGCATATTTACCATACATATCGGAAAACGGGTCGCCACCTAGTACATTGTTGCCGTCTAAGGTTATTAGGTCTGGGCAAAGCTGGAGCACATCGAGGAGAGACTCTTCTCCCGTGAGTTCCATCTCTGCTACGTTGATGATGTAGCGGTCACCGGCATGTTGGATGACTGCGGATTGTGTCGTTGTCATGGCTCCCAACGCTAAGGTGAGCGCTAGGAGATATTGCTTGTTGATTAAGTATGAAGCTTTCATCTTTTTCTTTTGGTTGTTTCTCTTGGCTAAATAGTAATGTAATGATTAACTAAATAGCAATGTAATAAGAGGAATCGTGATAATAGAACCTAGGGTGGTGATGAACGTGGTCTCGGTGATGAGCGATGGATTGCGTCCATACTTCAGACAGAACATGGTTCCGAAACTTGCCACTGGCATGGCGATGACCACCGTATTGATGTTGTTCACCTGGTCGCTGACACCACATACCTTGAAAAGGAAGTAGATTGACAGGGGCACTATCGTGAGGCGGAGCAATGCGGTGATATAGACCTTCGTGCTGCCGATGATTTCTCGGATAGGCAACTTCGCCATCGAACTACCGATAATCATGAGGGCGGCTGGCACCGTGATGTTGCCCACCATCGTCACAGGTCGGGCGATGATGTCGGGTGTATGGATGCCGAGTGCCACGAGGATGGCGGCAAGGAAGGCACCGAGCATCGCCGGACTCACCAAAACCTTTGGGTTGAACTGCTTCAAGCTGTATTCGCCCTTGATGAGCATCACACCTGCCGTGAAGATAAAGAAGGTGTTGGGCATGTTGAGCAGGGCTGCGTAAAAGACAGCGTGCGGTCCGAAGATGGAAGAGACGATAGGATAGCCGATGAAGCCCACGTTGGCAAACATCAATGCAAAGCCTATCATGCCCTGGTCGTCATGGTTCTTGGTGATGAGGCGTGGCACCCAGAAACCGAATGCCAATAATAGGATATAGGTGAGGAAGCCTACGCCCAACAAAGGGAGGATGAGCGTGCGGTCGGGCAGCTCGTCTCCCATCACTGACGATAAAACCAACAACGGACAAGTGATGTCAACCACGATGGAAGACAACTTCTTGTCAAACTTGTCGCCCATATATCCTAACTTGCAGGCGACGTATCCCAAAATCACGATGATGAAAAGAACCACCATCACTTCTAAATTCTGCATTATCCTGACTCCTTATTCTATTTTAGTCGATAAATCTCTTGGTGATTTCGCCGTAGTTTTCGATGCGGCGGTCACGGAGGAATGGCCACCAACGGCGCACATCCTCGCTATGCTTGAGGTCGATGTCCACCACAAGGCTCTCTTCTTCCTTGTCGCTGGCACGATAATGAAGCTCGCCCTGTGGACCTGCCACGAAACTGCTTCCCCAGAACTGGATGCCTTCGGTCTGTCCACTTGGGTCTGGCTCGAAGCCCACTCGGTTGACAGCCACTACAGGCAAGCCGTTTGCCACGGCATGACCACGCATCACGGTGGTCCAAGCCTCACGCTGGCGCTGTTGTTCTTCCTCGGTATCGTAGGTGGCGTAACCGATGGCGGTAGGATAAATCAGCATTTCTGCTCCTTGGAGAGCCATGAGTCGAGCAGCCTCTGGATACCACTGGTCCCAACAAACCAAGACACCGAGTTTGCCCACGGATGTCTGGATAGGATGGAATCCTAAGTCGCCCGGTGTAAAATAAAACTTCTCGTAATAGGCTGGGTCGTCGGGGATGTGCATCTTGCGGTACTTGCCTGCGATGGTGCCATCCTTCTCGATGACCACTGCCGTGTTGTGATAGAGACCAGGGGCACGGCGCTCAAAGAGAGAAGTGACGATGACGACACCGAGGTCTTTGGCGAGTTTGCCATAGAAATCAGTGGATGGACCAGGGATAGGTTCTGCAAGATTGAAGTTCTCCACATCTTCTACTTGACAAAAGTAAAGGGTGTTGTGGAGTTCCTGCAAAACGATGAGTTCAGCGCCACGATGAGCAAGGTCGATGATGCCTTCAGCGAGGCGAGTCTTGTTGTCGGCAATGTCTGCCGTGATATGTAATTGTAATATTCCGAGTTTCATTGGATATGCTTTTTCTTATTATAATCAGCTTTCAAGGCGCTAGCCTTATTTATGATTTATCATTTGTTATTTATCATTTATTCTCACCGCTCCCTTAGGCAGTTGCATGGTGAGGCAGTGGATGCTTCCGTGCTGACGGATGATGGTTAGCGAATCTACGCCGATAATCTCACGGTCGGGGAAGGCAAGTTGAATCTGTCGCTTTGCCTCCTCGTCTTTCTCAGGTTGGTTGTAAGTCGGATAAATCACGGCTCCGTTGAGAATGAGGAAGTTGGCGTAGGTGGCAGGCAATCGGTCGCCCAGACTGTTCTTGTCGGTTGTCAGTCTGTCGCCCTCGTCATAGATGGCATCTGGCATCGGAAGCTTGAGCAGGCGATAAGGGTATCCCTCGAAGGTGAAAAGTTTCTGGAGTTGCTTTTCGAGGGCTTGGAAGTCCTCATACTGCTCATCTTCAGGGTCGTCACAACCTACATATAATAAGGTGTCGTGGGGAGCTACTCTCACGATGGTGTCGATATGTCCATCGGTATCATCGCCGATGAGATTGACATGGTCGAGCCATTCCACCTGGCGTGCATGGAAGAAATTCTTGAGCTGTCGGTCGATGTCATCCTTGGTGAACGGTTGGTTGCGGTGAGGGGCGAGGAGGCATTGGGATGTCGTAAAAATCGTTCCCTTGCCATCGCTCTCGATGCTTCCACCTTCCAGGACGAATCCCGTATGGTTTTCCAAGGCAGCGTTGAAGGCACCCTGGTAATAGAGTTGGAGGTTGATGGCATTGTCTTTCTGCCATGCGAACTTCTCGCCCCAACCATTAAACTTGAAATCGAGCAAGTGGATAGGGACGATGAAAGAGTTTTGCTTGTTGCGTGATATCAACGTTATCGGTCCATGATCACGTGCCCATGTATCGTTGCTGTCAATCTCAAACAAGAGGACGCGCTTCATTTGCTCAGGTGAAAGTCGCTCTGACAGCATCTTGTGCGTACTTTCTACAATCGGAGTAACTACAAGAAGGTGCTCGAAGCGAGTAATAATCTCAGAAAGCTCTAGATAGGTATTGGTAATCTGTCGGAGATATTGCTTCCAGTCGGTGTCAGCATGAGGCCAAGTGAGCATGATGGCACTCTGTGGTTCCCATTCTGCAGGGAGCACGAAGTCGCAAGGAAATGTCGAATACATAAGCTATACGTTTTAATGCACATGGTTGTCAAATGTGCTAGTTGTTCTAATATTTATAGTTATGCGTGCAAAAATACTAAAAAAATCGCAAATACATCATTTTCTTGTGATGAAATTGCTATTTTTGATTAATTTTTGTTTGGTGATACTTGGGAATGTCTCAAAACGTTTGAGTAGAAAGATATTGAGAGGTATTGATAGAAATATTAAAAAAGTTTAAACATAAAGAGGAAAAGGTTCATAATAGCGGATAAATGCTTAACTTTGCAACCTACAAGTGTAATTTGTTAGCAAAATCGGGCGGTAGCATCTTTAATGCTTGCTAGATGGAGCTACCTTAAATATTAAAGGAGCGTGAAAATATATCAGGTTGTTGATGCCCTTGAACAATACGCGCCTCTGCCCTTGCAGGAAGGATACGATAATGCCGGCTTGCAAGTTGGATTGACAGAGGCGGTAGAAGTATCAGGGGCATTGTTGTGTCTTGACGTCACTGAGGCTGTCGTCGATGAGGCTATCCGAAAGGGCTGCAATCTCATCGTGAGCCACCATCCGCTAATTTTCCGTAAGCTGGCGAGAATCAGCGATGAGAACTATGTGCAGCGCACTGTGATGAAAGCCATCAAGAATGACGTCGCCATCGTGTCGATGCATACCAATATGGATGCTGCCACCGGGGGTGTCAACTTCAAGATGGCCGAGAAACTGGGGCTTCGCAATGTGCGCTTCTTCGGAGGCGAAAAGGAAGTGAATGGCGTGAAAGGGGGCGAGGGCGTCATTGGTGAAATCGCTGATGAGGCTATCGAGGCTTCTTCTGACTTGAAGGAGCGTTTCTCGGAAGGCATTGCTGCTGACGACCTCATCTTGATGCTCCGTGACCGCTTCCGGGTGGAAAGCGTGCAATGCAATGAGTTGCTTCGCCGTCCTATCCGAAAGGTGGCTCTCTGTGGTGGTGCTGGCTCCTTCTTGCTGGATGCTGCTATCGCTGCTGGTGCGGATGCCTTCATCACGGGCGAGATGCACTATCATGAGTTCTTCGGGCATGAGCAGGAGATTCAGATTTGCGTCATCGGACATTATCAGAGTGAGCAGTTCACAAGCGAGATATTCCAAAGTATCATTGAGGAGAAGTGTCCGGGAGTGAAATGCTATATCTCGGAGATCAATACCAATCCGATACTCTATTTATAAACATTAATTATTTAAATAATATAAAGCGTATGGCAAAGAAAGATCCTACAGACTTGACCGTGGAAGAGAAGTTGAAGACTCTCTATCAGCTTCAAACCACTTTGTCGGCTATCGATGAGAAGCGTGCATTGAGAGGTGAGTTGCCTCTCGAAGTTCAGGACTTGGAAGATGAGATTGCTGGTCTTGCAACTCGTATCGAGAACATTGAGCGTGATATTGACCAGTTCCAGAGAGCAGTATCTCAGAAGCAGGGCGAGATTCAGGACGCTCAGGCTAGCTTGGAGCGTTATCACTCTCAGTTGGAGACAGTAAGCAACAACCGTGAGTATGATACATTGAGCAAGGAAATCGAGTTCCAGGAGTTGGAAATCGAGCACTGCAACAAGAAGATTCGTGAGGGTCAGCAGAGAATCTATGAGAAGCAGGGCGACTTGAAGCATGCTCAGGAGATGAAGGCTGATCGTGAGCGTGGTCTCGTAGAGAAGCGTGCCGAACTGGACGACATTATGGAGGAAACTCGTGAGGAAGAGGATCGTCTGAAGGAGAAGGCTATCGACTTGGAGAAGAAGATTGAGTCTCGTTTGCTCTCTAGCTTCAAGCGTATTCGTAAGGGTGCTCGCAATGGTTTGGGTATCGTTTACGTACAGCGTGATGCTTGTGGTGGTTGCTTCAACAAGATTCCACCTCAGCGCCAGTTGGATATCAAGATGCACAAGAAGATTATCCCTTGTGAGTACTGCGGTCGTATCTTGATCGACCCAGAATTGGCTGGTGTTAAGATTGAGACTCCTGCAGCAGAGGAGAAGCCAAAGCGTAAGCGCACTATTCGCAAGAAGAAGGCAGAGGATGCAGAATAAGCTTTTCAGAATTCCTCGGCAGACTTCTGATGAACATAAACCAAACAAAAAGGCTCGCCAAATCGGCGGGCCTTTTTTGTTACATTCCTCGTGCCTTGAAGATTCTCTCCTTGGCGTCATTGATTTCCTGGAACTTTTTCTCTGCAGCTCGGCGTACATCCTCGCCCAGTGCTGCCACCTTGTCGGGATGATGCTTGAGTGCCATCTTGCGATAGGCAGCCTTCACCTCGTCATTCGTAGCCGTTGGAGGAATGCCCAGCACCTTGTAGGCATCGTCAAGACTACTGGTGGAAGAAGCTCCGCTGTGGAGGTTGAGCATCTGCTCTACGTCCTCCTCGGAAAGACCGAGATGGATGGCTACTTCCTTGAGCGCTGCTATTTCCTCAGGGCTGACCACTTGGTCGGCTTGTGCTATCATCACGAGGAAGTTGAGCAACTGGAGTCGCTGTTCATACAGCATATTGCTGCGTATCTGGTGACAGCTGTCTTGTATCACCGTGCGATATTCAGCCATGCCGATGCGCTTCTGTTGCTCGAAGAGCTTGAGGAGGATGCTGTTGCCCTGTTGGCTAGCTTCCTCACCGAAGTTCTGGCGAAGGAATCGACGTACCAGTTCCATCTCGGAGTGCATGATCTTGCCATCCGCTGTGATGATGTAAGAGGAGAGCACGAGGAGCGAGAACATAAAGCTGTTGCGCTGTCCCTCGTAAGCACGCTGGCTTCCGTAGCCTCGGCTCCCAGCGTAAGCATCGTCGTATTCCCGGTTGTTGTAGTCATTTCCTCCGTCTCGGTTGACTTCATCCAAGCCGTGGTCGAACAAGGAGCCTAGAGCGAAACCCGCCAAGGCTCCCAAAGGACCTGCTGTGATGAAGCCGAGGAAACCTCCTATCCATTTTCCTGCTGCCATATCAGCTCCTGCTTTACTTGAAATAATACAGGAAGGTAGCGATGCCAGAGAGAGCTGGCTTGCGCTGACCCTCGATCTCGATGTCAAACTTGATGCTGGTCTTGCAGATGCCACGAAGGTTGGCAATCTCATGCAAGGTGGCAACGAGGCGAACACGAGAACCTGTGATAACTGGCTGACCGAACTTCATGTCATCCATGCCATAGTTGACCATCATCTTGAGGTTGTTGACCTCGATGATCTGCTGCCACATATATGGAAGGAGGGAAAGTGTCAGATAGCCGTGGGCGATGGTGCTGTGGTAAGGGCTTTCCACCTTAGCACGCTCTACGTCAACGTGAATCCACTGTGGGTCGAGGGTTGCGTCTGCAAACTTGTTGATGCGGTCCTGATCTACCTGCAACCACTCTGATTCTCCTAATTTCTCACCAAGGTGAGAAGCAAATTCCTCGTAGGAATTGATTACTAATTTTGCCATTTCTTTTATAATCTAATTTATATGTTTAGTCTCTTCTGAAAATGTCTCGTGTATAAACCTTGTCCTGCACATCGTCCAAGCACTTGTCGTATCGGTTGGCGATGATGGCTTGGCTCTGCTTCTTGAAGTCTTCGAGATGGTTGACCACACGACTACCGAAGAAGGTTGTGCCGTCCTCCAGGGTAGGCTCGTAGATGATTACCTGTGCTCCCTTTGCCTTGATGCGCTTCATCACGCCCTGGATGCTGCTCTGACGGAAGTTGTCGGAGTTGCTCTTCATGGTGAGACGATAGACACCGATGGTGCAAGGCTTCTCCTCAGCTGCATTGTAGTTGTTCTGGTTGGCATAATCGTAGTAGCCTGCCATGTTGAGCACTCGGTCGGCGATGAAGTCCTTGCGGGTGCGGTTGCTCTCTACGATGGCTTGAATCAAGTTCTCTGGCACATCAGCATAGTTGGCGAGCAACTGCTTGGTATCCTTTGGCAAGCAATAACCACCGTAGCCGAAGGAAGGATTGTTGTAGAATGTGCCGATGCGAGGGTCGAGTCCTACGCCATCGATGATAGCCTTGGTGTTGAGGCCTTTCATCTCAGCGTATGTGTCCAACTCATTGAAGTAGCTCACACGCAGTGCCAAGTAGGTGTTGGCGAAGAGTTTGACAGCCTCTGCTTCGGTCAAGCCCATAAACAAGGTGTCGATGTCTTCCTTGATAGCACCTTCTTGCAGGAGTCCTGCGAAAGTGTGGGCAGCCTTGTCGAGACGCTCGTCTCCTTCAGGGCGACCAACGATGATGCGGCTAGGGTAGAGGTTGTCATACAAAGCCTTGCTTTCACGCAAGAACTCAGGTGCAAAGATGATGTTGTCACAGCCATATTTCTTGCGCACGCTTTCTGTATATCCTACAGGGATGGTGCTCTTGATGACCATGATGGCATTTGGGTTCACCTTCATCACCAGTTCGATGACTTCCTCTACGTGGGAGGTGTCGAAATAGTTCTTCACTGGGTCGTAGTTGGTAGGTGTGGCGATGACGATGAAGTCAGCGTCCTTGTATGCCTCCACGCCATCGGTGGTAGCCTTCAGGTTGAGTACCTTTTCAGTCAAGTACTTCTCGATGTAGTCGTCCTGGATAGGAGACCTGCGATGGTTGATCAACTCTACTTTCTCTGGTACGACATCCACAGCCGTCACTTGATGATGCTGGCTAAGCAATGTGGCGATGCTAAGACCTACATAGCCTGTACCTGCCACTGCTATTTTAATATTTTGGTTTGCCATTTCTTTGTTGTTTGTTTGATGGGTAGCTTTTCAGCATACCTTATTATATATATAGAATGCAAAGATAGTGTAAAATATGGAGAATGCAAAAATATAGCGATATTTTTATCAAAAAATAACTCGCTCATATTTTGCGAATTTCAGAACGACCGTCCACTTGGTCGGAAATTCGCAAAATATGGCGAACTTTATATTGTCAACAATTCGTCATAATTTGGAATATCTTCAAGGAATAAATATTTTTTACCAGCATAGTCCATCTTGCAAATGTAGTGTTCCATGCCATTGCTCACCACGAGATAATCTACATGTAGGAGCATGTTGTAGGCTGTGATTTGGTCGAAAACTTTTTGGCTGATGGGAATGTGTGGAGCCTTGTATTCGATGATCATTTTGGGTTGCAATTCACGGGAGTAAAGTACGCTGTCGGCACGGAGCGTCTTGTCGCCGATGGTCAGCGGAATCTCGTTTGCCAAGAGTGAGGCAGGGTAGCCTTTGTGCTCCACCAGATAGTGGATGAAATGCTGGCGCACCCATTCCTCAGGGGTGAGTGCGATGTATTTTCTCCTTAAAATATCGAATATCTGAGGGTGCTCCTTGGTGCCTCTCAACTTCAATTCGAATGCCGGAAGATTCAGTTTTATCATATTAATATATACTTTTTCAAAAATAATTTGTACCTTTGTAGCAAAATACAATTTGCAATTTCTTGCCCCATTTTTCCGTGGGGAAAAGTGATTGCAAAGATACAAAAAATATCGTAATGGCAGAAAAAAAACAAGCAATAAGTTATGAGTCTGTGATGAAAGACTTGAAGGCTCGTAACTTTTCTCCTGTCTATATTTTGATGGGAGATGAGTCTTATTATATAGACTTGCTCTGTGATTATATCACCGAAAATGTGCTGCAACCTGAGGAAAAGGACTTCAATCAAGTGCTGCTTTTTGGTGCCGAAACTACGGCGGCGCAGGTTGCCGATCAGTGCAAGGGCTATCCGATGATGGCGGAGCATCGAGTGGTGGTTTTGAAAGAGGCTCAAAATTTGCGAAATTTTGAGTCGATCGAGAAGTACCTCGAAAATCCGGTAAAATCAACCGTCTTTGTGATGACCTATAAGAACGGTTCGATAGACCGTCGCAAGAAATTGGTTCCGCTGGCTGAGAAGGTGGGCGTTGTTTTTGAGAGCAAGAAACTGAAGGATTATCAGTTGCCATCGTTTATCGAGACTTTCTTGAAAAAACGAAAGGTGAGCATCGAACAAAAAGCTACCCAGATGATAGCCGACCATATCGGTGCCGATTTGCATCGCTTGGTATCTGAGTTGGATAAACTGATGATTTCTCTTCCGGAGAATGATCGCCGCATCACTCCTGAGGTAGTGGAGAAGGTGATAGGAGTGAGCAAGGAGTTTAATGCTTTCGAGTTGAGAAATGCCATCGTCAACCGTGATGTTTTCAAGGCAAATCAAATTATCAATTATTTTGATAGCAATCCGAAGAGTGGATCGCTCTTTGCGCTTCTCCCGATGCTCTTCAATTATTTCCAAAATTTGATGCTTGCTTATTATGCTCCGAATAAAACGAACGAAAATGAGCTCGCAAAATTCTTGGATTTGCGTAATGTTTGGGGCGTGCGTGATTATACGACAGGAATGAGAAACTATAATGGTGTGAAGGTGATGCAGATCATCAACAAGTTCAGGGAGGTGGATGCCAAGTCGAAGGGTATCGATAACCCAAATACTTCTGCTGGAGAGTTGATGAGAGAACTCGTTTTCTTCATCCTTCATTGATGCTTTTTCTCCTCCTCTTGATTGTTTTCTTCTTGGTCAAAGAAGCTCCAAATCTCAGTTTTTCTCTTGGTGAGTTTTCTGAGATTTGGGGCTTTTTTGTTTCTGGATTTTTCTCGTTTCTTTTGATTTTCGTTTCGGTTTTTGGAGAAATCCATGGGGTAGGAGAGAAGGAATTTTCTCACTTTTCTACTGAGATATTGTGGTGCTCGCTTGGGATTTTGGGACTGTCTTTTGTCCATCTATCCGTTCCATCTGCAGGTTCCTCTGAGCAACTGTGCAGGATTTTAAGCCGAAATAGGATTGAAAAATGTAAATTTTAGCCGATTTTTGAAGAAATGGAGACGTTTTTGGCGTGTTTGATGCTCAAATTTGCGCCATTTTCATCTAAAATGAGGGATTTTTGAGCTAGATGGAGAAGTGACGGGAATTAGCCTGTTTACTTGTAACTGATAGTATATGAGCGAGTTATAGAAAAGTAAATGCCTCTTGATGCCTCAAAACTAGCGAATTTGACGCTGGGGCTTAACATCGGTCTGAAAATGAGAAAAATGGAAAAATAGAGCACTTTTCTGAAGTTTTAAATTTACATTAACTTATATTAGATTTTAAATCTTTGAAGTTTGAAGATTTAAATATTAAAATTTAAATGAAGAATTTGAATATTAATATTTGAATATGAATAACTATATCTGTTTCAATAATCAAGATTTTACATTTTAATATTTGAATATTGGGTTTACTTTTACAAACTGCATAAAAATGCAATAGATGTTTTGCAACTCTAAATAGTTGAAAATCAGATATTAGTTTAGTTTTGTTCAGATAGTAACCAAATTTTTACCTATATGCTAGATGATAATTTGCATAAATGAAACTGATAACCTAATATAGTGAAGAATAACTATCAGATAATCAGTTAATTCATCTAAAATATTCGACAAAACCTTTGTAAAATATATTGTTTTGTAAATATCTATTTGTAAATGTAAACAAGAAAACTCACTTTCTAATATAGAATTTTGAAACTTTGAATAATTAAATTTTAAGTTTAAGATTTAAATAATTCTTCATTTTCTTGCATAATTCAAAAAAATGCTTTACCTTTGTAAAGTCTATGAGAATGACCTCTTTTCGAGGCATTTTACTAACTTGTTCCGAAAAAGCACATGGCTTACACTGCTCTGTTGGCTGTCGGACGAGCTTCAATTTCATCTATAAAAATGTAAACGATTAGGATATGAAAGATAGAATCAGACACATCATGGAGGCGCAGCACCTCACCCAACAAAGTTTCTCACAACTCCTAGGAATCTCTCCAGCACAGTTGAGTGGGATCTTCAAGGATCGTACCAAACCGACCCTCAATATTGTTGATGCGATTCATCAAAAGTTTCCTCAGATCAATCTGAGTTGGTTGCTCTATGGTGTCGAACCGATGTATGTCAATTCCGAGGTGGCTCAGGACCCATCCGCTACAGGTTCCGATGGCTCCAGTGATGCCAGTCCTCAGATAGAAGGTATGGCTATGGACTTCGAGGATGAGCACTCTGGGGAGGGTCAGATGGGTGTAGGTGATGCCTCAGCCTCCCCTACCTATTATGATAATAAGAGAATCCCAACTTCTCAGATGGCTCAAGGCTCTCTTTTCGATACCCCTCAAATGCCCGGTGTCAATTCGACACTAAAAAATAGAGCGCAAGAAGTTGTGAAATATATTGACAAACCGCAGCGAAAGATTACCGAGATTCGTATTTTCTATGATGATCAGACTTGGGAGACTTTCGTACCAAAGAAATAGCTATTATTAAGTTATATGTGTGTTTAAAAATCAAAATATATTCTCTTTTCTTTCGTAGTGTCGAAAAATTGCATTACCTTTGCATCATAACTAAAAAGGTAATGCAATTTTTTGTTTTCTCACATGATGGGAAACTGCATCTCCTAACGAACAAGAACAATCAAAATCGTAACGATGAAAAAATACATTTTAGACCTCAACGTGGTTTCGGTAGAGCCATTGAGCGATAAGCACATCTTGATCAAGCTTACCGATGAAAAGCCTCTGCCAGAAATCTTGCCAGGACAGTTTGTCGAAGTTCGAGTAGATCATTCTCCTACTACCATGCTCCGCCGCCCTATCTCCGTGAATTTTGTAGATTATGAGTCCAACCAACTATGGCTGCTTGTAGCGATGGTGGGTGATGGCACTCGCCAGTTGGGTACACTCAAGGCTGGCGATCACCTCAACTGTGTGCTGCCTCTGGGCAATGGCTTCACGATGCCAACGAGTCAGGGACAGAAGTTCCTCTTGGTAGGTGGCGGTGTCGGCGTGGCTCCATTGCTTTACTTCGGAAAGCGTATCAAGGATATGGGAGCCGAGCCAGTGTTCCTCTTGGGTGCTCGTACCGATAAGGACCTCCTCGAACTGGATGAGTTTGCCAAGATAGGTCGTGTCTGCATCACCACCGAGGATGGTAGTGCGGGAGAGCAAGGTTTCGTCACCAACCATTCCATTCTTCAGAGAGAGAGTTTCGATATGATTTCCACTTGCGGTCCGAAACCGATGATGGTGAGCGTGGCTCGTTATGCCAACAAAGCCAACGTGGAATGCGAGGTTTCTCTAGAGAACAAGATGGCGTGTGGCGTGGGTGCTTGCCTCTGTTGTGTGGAGAAAACTAGCAAGGGAAACCAGTGCGTCTGCAAGGATGGTCCTGTCATCAATATCAAGAACCTTCTTTGGGAACTCTAAGAGGGGAAGGATAGCGAGTCGCTCCTATTGATGGGAGGGCGATTTTCGCTAGAAATGTAAAATAAAGGGAATGTCAGTCGAAAGGCATTCTGATTAAAAATGTAAAATATTATGGCTTCATTAAGTGTAAACATACATCAGTTGAAATTGAAGAATCCAGTGATGACGGCATCGGGAACCTTCGGCTACGGTCTGGAATTTGCAGACTTCGTGCCATTGGAGGAAATCGGTGGCATCATCGTAAAGGGAACCACCCTGGAGCCTCGTGAGGGTAATGACTATCCTCGCATGGCTGAGACTGCGCAGGGTATGCTGAACTGCGTGGGACTCCAGAACAAGGGCGTGGAATATTTCTGCAATCATATCTATCCACAGATCAAGGATATAGATACCAATATGATCGTCAATGTGTCGGGACATTCCCCAGAGAGCTATGCGGCTTGTGCGGCTCGCATCAATGAACTGGACAAGATTCCTGCCATCGAACTCAACATCTCTTGCCCTAACGTGAAGGATGGCGGTATGGCTTTCGGTGTCACTTGCGAGGGAGCTGCCAGCGTGGTGAAGGCTGTGCGCCAGGCATATCACAAGACGCTTATCGTGAAGTTGTCGCCAAACGTAACCAATATCGCCGACATCGCTCGTGCTTGTGAGGCAGAGGGTGCCGATTCCGTTTCCCTCATCAATACCCTGATGGGAATGGCGGTGGATATCGAGAAGCGCCAACCCCTGTTGAGCATCCGCACGGGAGGCTTGAGCGGTCCTTGCGTCAAACCAGTGGCACTGCGTATGGTCTATGATGTGGCTCATGCCGTGAATATTCCAGTGGTAGGCTTGGGAGGCATCTCTACAGCCAAGGATGCGATAGAGTTCTTGATGTGTGGTGCTACGGCGATAGAAATCGGTACAGCCAACTTCGTGGACCCTGCCGTGACCAAGAAGGTGAAGGATGGCATCAACGACTGGCTCGATGCTCATGGCTGCTCTTCCGTCAACGAGATCATTGGCGCTATCAAGTGATTTCGCAGAAGTCGCTAGCAAAAAAGCATTTTATACAAGAACAATAATAGGATATATTAAAAACAATAGTTATGTTATCAGATATTGAAATTGCAAGATCAGTAAAATTACGCCCTATCAACGAGGTCGCTGAGGAGTTGGGCTTGAAGGAGGAGCAAATCGAGAATTATGGTCGTTACATCGCCAAGGTGGAAACGGGTGCCATCGACAAGTCTAAGTTTGCCGGTCATCACCTCATCTTGGTCACAGCCATCAGTCCTACCAAGGCTGGCAATGGCAAGACTACCGTGAGTGTAGGTTTGGCGCTCGGTATGCAGCAGATAGGCAAGAAGGCTGTTGTCGCTCTGCGTGAGCCATCCCTCGGTCCTTGCTTCGGCATGAAGGGTGGCGCTGCTGGTGGCGGCTATGCCCAGGTGTTGCCAATGGACAAGATCAACCTCCACTTCACGGGCGATTTCCATGCTATCACGGAGGCGAACAACATGATTGCTGCCTTGCTCGACAACTATCGTTATCAGCATGAGGCAGAGGGATTCAAGTTGAAGAAGATTCTTTGGCGTCGTGTGATGGATGTCAACGACCGTGGCTTGCGTCGCATCATCACGGGCATTGGTGACAAGAACGGCATCGAGACTGAGGCTGGCTTCGACATCACCCCTGCATCAGAGGTCATGGCTATCATGTGCTTCGCCACGAGTCTCGAAGACCTTCGCCGTCGCATCGACAACATCTTGCTCGGCATCACAGAGGATGACAAATCATTCACCGTGAAGGATATGGGAGTGGGCGGCAGCATCGTGGCTTTGCTCTTGGATGCCCTCAAGCCAAACCTCGTGCAGACGACAGAGGGAACTCCTGCTTTCGTACATTGCGGTCCATTCGCCAACATCGCCCACGGATGTAATTCTGTGATGGCTACGGCGGCAGCTCTTGAATATGGCGACTATGCTATCACGGAGGCTGGATTCGGTGCCGACTTGGGCGCAGAGAAGTTCTATGACATCAAGTGCCGCAAGACTGGTTTGCAGCCAGACCTCACTGTCTTGGTTGTTACCTTGCAAGCCTTGAAGATGCACGGTGGCGTGGCTCAGGAAGACATCAAGAAGCCAAACATCGAGGGCATGAAGAATGGCTATTGGAACCTCGACAAGCACGTAAAGAACTTGCAGAGCTTCGGACAGACCGTGGTGATCGCCTTCAACAAGTTTGCTACCGATACCGACGAGGAGATTGAGGTCTTGCGTCAGCATTGCGAGGAGATGGGATGTGGATTTGCAGTCAACAATGCGTTTGCCGAGGGTGGCAAGGGCGCTGTCGAGTTGGCAAATCTCGTGGTGAAGACCATTGATGAGCATCCATCAGCACCTCTTTACTTCGCTTACAAGGACGATGAGCCTGTGGAGAAGAAGATAGAGGATGTCGCTTTCAATCTGTATGGCGCTGGCAGCGTGACGATGAGCGATTCTGCCAAGGCGATGATCGAGGAGATTAAGAAGTTGGGCGCCGAGAAGTTCCCTATCTGTATCGCCAAGACGCAGTATAGTTTCTCTACGGATGCCAAGGCATACGGTCCTACGGAAGGTTTCGAGCTTCATGTAAGAGACATCACCGTCAACATGGGTGCCGAGATGATTGTCGTCATTGCCGGTCCTATCATGCGTATGCCTGGTTTGCCAAAGAGCCCTCAGGCGGAGCGCATTGATGTAGTGAATGGTGAGATTGTCGGTCTTTCATAAACTGATATTGTTGGTCTTTCATAAAGCGAGATAGCCTTTTCAAAGGCAAAATCAGATAAAGGAATCCGCTTCAGTTTTCTGTTTTTTTTTAGCAGAAATCTGAGGCGTTTTCATTCCCCTAACTTCTATTACTTGCACGAGAAGTTAAGGAGTTGAAGGGAGTTATCGCTCCCTATGGTCGCTGAGATGTTAAGGAGTTAAAGGGAGTTACCGCTCCCTATGGTCGCTGAGAAGTTAAGACAACAGCCTTTGATTTCAAACATTTTATGCGGATTGTCGCCTTTTACAATCCAAAGTACACACACACACATTTTGTCACACGTCACAGTTGTCACAGTTTTTTAGACAAGAACTATTGTGCTTTTCACTCCCCAAGTTTCCCTTCCTCTGTCTTGGCTCTCATGGCAGTGGAAGAGGCGAGGCTGAACTCGCAGCCGCAATATAGCTGGTTGTAGAAGTCGTTGAGGTGCAAAAGCTCGTTTCTTCTCATTTGCAGACCGCCCTTGCGCCAGTTCTGCTCCCACCATTCCACATCAGGGCAGTCGCCCACGGCGATATGTCCGGCGGTGTCTATCTGGTGGATGTTCTTCCATCTAGACGAGGCGAGGGTAGTGGTGAGGAGTGAAAATCCATGCTCCTGGGCATAGCGGGCTGCCCGACGCAAGCGAAACTGGAAGCAAGCGGAACAACGGGAACCTCTTTCCGGCTCATCCTCCAAGCCCTTGATCGCCGTTAGCCACTGCTTGTGGTCGTATTCGTCCTCCACGAAAGGAACGCCTTGCTCCTTTAGAAAGCGAATCAACTCGTGCTTGCGAATCTCGTATTCCTGTAGCGGATAGATGTTGCTGTTGGAGAAAAACACGGTAGGCTCCATCTTGTTGCGTAACATGCATTCTACGATGGCTGATGAGCAAGGAGCACAACAAGCATGCAATAGCACTCGCCGTCCTTCGGCGCTGCTACCATCAGGGAGAGTAAGTTTGATGTATTTATATTGTTCTTCTGGAAGTATTTTCATCTTTGTTATTCTTATGAAATTTGTAATCTAGTTGATTGGGAAGTTCTATCGAATCGGATAAAACATAACCCCTATAAAACAAAAAAAACAAATGGGGTACAGTCTCACGACAACCCCCATTTGCCCAAATATATGCGAAAACTGATGCAAAGATACTGCTTTTTTGGCTATCTCCAAATTTTTCAGCAAGTTTTTTTCGGAAAATGCTGGAAAATGCCGTTTTTTAACTCTTTGTTAACGAATATGGGATAGTATTGTTAACAAGTGTTTCTGAAAACATATCAACAAGTGTTTCTGGAATTCATGTAAAATCGAGAGTATAGAGAATCAACAACGAAATCAGCAAGAAATACCCCTTATTCCTTCTTGTTTTTACAAAAAGCTAACAAAAACAAGCGTTTTCTGATGTTTTTGATAGCAAAGTATGCTCGGTTTCGAAAAATAATCGTAACTTTGCACTCGCAAACTACAAAATGAAAAAGAAGAGTAGTATTTTTCTAACTAATAATATTAATGTAGAAAGATTATGAGTGAACAGATTGAGCAACAGAATAACAAGCCCCTTGTGGATGCTGAGCAAGGTGCAGCAACGGAAGCTAAGTTAGATGCTGAGCAAGGTGCAGCGCAAGAGACGGAGCCAATGGCTGGCTTCCAAGTTATCAACGAAGGTTTCTCTACCCTGGAGGCGATAGAGGAAGCCAAGCGTTGCCTGCATTGCAAGATTCCTCAGTGCCGCAAGGGATGTCCTATCGAGAATGATATTCCAGACTTCGTACACGAGTTGTCCATGGGCAACATGGGTGCGGCGATGTCCATCATCAATGCCAAGAGCAATTTGCCTGCCATCTGCGGACGAGTTTGTCCTCACGAGAAACAGTGCCAGGGACATTGCGTGCTCGGCAAGAAGGGTAAGCCTGTGCAGATAGGTAAGTTGGAACAATTTGTTGCTGACTTCGATACCAAGATGAAACTCTCTCGTGAGAAATTGCCTCAGAAGACACGTGGACGTGTGGCAGTCATCGGTTCGGGGCCTGCGGGCTTGACGGTGGCTGGCGACTTGGCTCGCCAAGGATTCAACGTCACCATCTTCGAGGGACAGGCTGAGCCAGGCGGTGTCTTGATGTACGGCATCCCTGAGTATCGTCTGCCTAAGAGCGTGGTGAGAGAGGAAATCAAGAAGATAGAGGCGCTGGGCGTGCAGTTCATTACCAACTGTATGGTGGGTGAGAACAATGTCACCATCGACAGCCTTTTCCGTGCCGGCTATGATGCCATCTTTATGGGTACGGGCACGAGCGTACCTCAAAATATGGACTCCACTCCAGGTGCCAAGTTGCACGGTGTGAGCCAGAGCAACTACTTCCTTCACAACGTGAATGCTTACAACGAGGGTGCCTTGACTCGTGATATGGTGCCTCTGCGTGACGGCGAGAAGGTGGGCGTCATCGGTGGTGGCAATGTGGCGATGGATGCCGCTCGTACAGCCATCCGTCTCGGTGCCGACGTCACTGTGCTCTATCGCAAGACCCAGGAGGAGATGCCTGCCATCCAGAGTGAATATGAGGAGGCAGTGAAGGAAGGTGTCAAGTTTGAGTGGAAGACCACTGTCGAGGCATTTCTCAAGGGCAAGAACGGCCGACTGGGCAGTTGTGTACTCAACACTCCTGAGGGCGAGCGTGTGGAGAAGTTCGATCGCATCTATCTCGCCATCGGTTCCCGTCCTGCCAACCGCATCGTCTCCACGACAGCTGGTATCGAGGTGGACGAGAAAGGCTATGTCAAGGTGGTGGAGCGTCCGTTCGGTATGACCACCCGCCGAGGTGTGTTTGCCGGAGGTGATGTCGTTCACCGTCCGCAGACCGTGGTCTTGGCGATGAAGGCTGCCAAGGAGGTGGCGCAAGGCATCGCCCAGTATGTGGATGCCATCAAGTTGCTCGAGGAGGCGAAGCGCATCGAGGAGAATGGCACCACGGAGGCTGAATAGGATTTAGATCTGCAAAGGCGCAGTTCGCCCGATGGCGAAGCGCAAACGTTATAGACTTTTAAATCGCATTAATATCTTCCAAAACTTTCGATGGGTTTTGGAAGATATTTTTATTTTATATATTTTTGCAAGAAAAATAGCAGAAATGAAGAAACTCTTATTAATGATATGTCTCTTGATGATTGTGGGGTTGGCGAAGGCGCAGAAGACGTGCGTCATCGCCAGTGCGGAAGACCATGTGCCTATCCGTGAGGCGCTCATCCATACCGACAACAACCATTGGGCGCGAACCGACTATCGTGGCTATTTCACCATGAAGTATCAGTTCGATTCCGCCACGGTCTCCAAGCAGGGTTACCTGAAAACCACCATCTATCTGAAGAACCTCCCCGATACCGTCTTCCTCTTGCCCGAAAGTCAACAGCTAGGAACGGTGGAGGTCTGGGGAAAGAACCAGCAGCACGTGAGGGACATGGAGGACCAAATCAGCGAGTCGGCTAGCCAGTATGGTGGACCCGTTACTGGTGCTTCCTTCGACCTGGCGAATATGCTCGACAAGCGAGGCAGACGTGACCACAAGCATCTGCAGAAAGCCAAGAAACTGCTGGGCGAGTACGATCGCAAGGACCCTATCGTCTCGGCTTACGAAAAGGCGACTGGCAAGAAGTATCAGTTGAAGACACCTTACGAGGTGGAACTGGAGAAGCGAGACTCAGGACTGGTGGAGTACAAGGGCGAGAAAATGACTCCGCAGCAAAAGAAAGCTGAGCAAATCGGTGACGTGATTGTCAAGACTGGCAAGGCGATAGATAAGTTGCACAGGGACAAGCCGGTCAGCTTGGATATGTTCAAAAAAGAAGAGTAAATTCGGCTCTTTTTATATTATTAAGGTATAAAATACCCCTAAAAACGGATAATTCAGCATTTTTGTGAAAAAATAGTTGGTGCATTTCGCAAAAAATAGTAATTTTGTAGCCAAAACGAAAAGACGAATTAAAACATGTTTGAGAATTTAAGTGATAGATTAGAGCGCTCTTTTAAAATATTGAAGGGTGAAGGTAAGATTACCGAGATCAACGTGGCTGAAACCATGAAGGACGTGCGTCGTGCACTCCTTGATGCCGATGTCAACTATAAGGTGGCTAAGGAATTCACCAACAAGGTGAAGGAGAAGGCGTTGGGCATGAACGTGCTCACAGCCGTGAAGCCAGGACAGTTGATGGTCAAGTTGGTACACGATGAGTTGGCTGAGTTGATGGGCGGCGAGGAAGCTCCACTCAAGCTCGAAGGTCACCCTGCCATCATCCTGATGAGCGGTTTGCAAGGTTCGGGTAAGACCACATTCAGTGGCAAACTTGCCAACATGCTCAAGACGAAGAAAGGTAAGAAACCTCTGCTCGTGGCTTGTGACGTGTATCGTCCTGCCGCTATCGACCAGTTGAAGGTGGTAGGCGAGCAAGTGGGTGTTCCTGTATATAGCGAGCCAGACAACAAGGATGTGTGCGTGATCGCCGACCATGCCATCCAGCAGGCTAAGACCAATGGCAACGACGTGGTCATCGTCGATACCGCCGGTCGTCTTGCCATTGATGAGCAGATGATGAACGAGATCAGCAATCTCAAGAATCACCTCCGTCCAGACGAGACTCTCTTCGTGGTCGATTCCATGACCGGTCAGGATGCCGTCAACACGGCGAAGGAGTTCAACGACCGCCTCGACTTCAATGGAGTCGTATTGACCAAGCTCGATGGTGATACTCGTGGTGGTGCTGCCCTCAGTATCCGCACCGTGGTAACCAAGCCAATCAAGTTTATCGGTACTGGCGAGAAGATGGAGGCCATCGACGTGTTCCATCCAGCTCGTATGGCAGACCGTATCTTGGGTATGGGTGATGTCGTTTCCCTCGTGGAGCGTGCCCAGGAGCAGTTCGACTTGGAGGAGGCGAAGAAGTTGGAGAAGAAGATTCGCAAGAACCAGTTCGACTTCAATGACTTCTATGCTCAGATACAGCAGATCAAGAAGATGGGTAACATCAAGGACTTGGCGAGCATGATTCCTGGCGTGGGCAAGGCCATCCGTGACGTTGACATCCCAGAGGATGCCTTCAAGGGTGTGGAGGCGATCATCCAGAGTATGACTCCTAAGGAGCGTTCCAACCCAGGAATCCTCAACACTAGCCGTCGTCAGCGCATTGCCAAGGGGTCGGGTACCAACATACAGGAGGTGAACAAGCTCATCAAGCAGTTTGACCAGACTCGCAAGATGATGCAGATGATGACTGGCAACAAGATGGCTTCCATGATGAGCCGCATGAAGGGTATGCCTGGAATGCCTAAGATGCCAGGAATGTAAGCAATTAATAATTAATAATTGAGAATTAATAATTGGGGGTCTGAATAGGGAGGATAAGGCTACCTAATTTTATTCTGAGATATAATATGGAGCTAATAGACGGAAAGGCGACGGCAGCCGCCATCAAGGAACAGATAGCCGAGGAGGTGAAGCAAATCATCGCCGCAGGCGGAAAGCAACCACACTTGGTTGCCATCCTCGTGGGTCACGATGGAGGTAGCGAGACCTATGTGAAGAACAAGGTGCTCGCTTGTGAGAAGTGTGGCTTCAAATCGACACTCATCAGATACGAGGATGACGTGACGGAGGAGGAACTCCTGGCTTGCGTCGATCGACTCAACAAGGACGAGGATGTGGATGGCTTCATCGTACAGTTGCCTCTGCCTAAGCATATCGACGAGCAGAAGGTGACGATGGCTATCGACTACCGCAAGGACGTGGATGGTTTCCATCCTGTCAATGTGGGCAGAATGGCGATCGGCTTGCCTTGCTTCATCTCAGCCACACCGCTCGGCATCCTCACACTCTTGCAGCACTACCATATCGAGACCAGTGGCAAGAAGTGCGTGGTACTCGGCAGAAGCAATATCGTGGGCAAGCCAATGGCGCAGCTCATGATGCAGAAGCAATACGGCGACGCCACTGTCACCGTGTGCCACTCTCACTCCAAGAACTTGAAGGAGGAATGCCGTGAGGCTGACATCATCATCGCTGCCATCGGCAAGCCTAACTTCGTGACTGCCGACATGGTGAAGCCGGGTGCTGTGGTCATCGACGTGGGCACCACACGAGTGCCAGACGCCAGCAAGAAGAGCGGTTTCCGTCTCAATGGTGACGTGAAATTTGACGAGGTAGCTGAGAAATGTTCTTTCATCACTCCTGTACCAGGAGGCGTTGGTCCGATGACCATTTGCTCACTGATGAAGAATACGCTCGCTGCCGGCAAGAAAGAATATTACAAGAAAGCTAGTCTTACGGAGTAAAAAGAATTACAAGTAAGCTTAACAAATACTTGATTTTTTATAACTCTCTAATTTGGTTCGGGGCTGGGCGCAGTGATGCATCCAGCCCTTTTTTTTATTTGAAAATAATAAGTGTTTTACGACCCTAATCGTATCGATTATATCTAGGCCGTAAAAATCATCGGCAATCATCTTAAAGAAACAATCTTAATAAATAAAAATATGAATTCAAAACATCTCTTGTTATCAACCGCATTGGTGGTTATGGGACAGATGGTGGCAGTGCCAGGGCTTGCATCGCAAGCCTCCAAGGATGCGCCAGCCTATACCATCGCTGGCAGGGACACCACTTGTCAGATATTCGTCTATTCACCAGCACCTAACCAAGGGTTGCATCTCGCTTATCTCACGGATGGCGATAAGTGGGTGGATGTAGGTCAGCTCTGCGCCTCCGACTACGGTCCGTGGGGAGCGGAGAAGAAAATGTACAATCCTTGCGTGGTCAAGGCGAAGGATGGCACTTGGCGAGCACTTTGGAGTGTCAACGACCATTCGCCTCAGTTTGCCGTGGCTTATTCCGAGGACCTGGTGTCTTGGCGACCACAGGATTATCCTATCGTTGCCGAGAAGGGCGTGAAGAGCCCCGTGGCTTATCAGATGGACGATGGCACTTTCGACATCTATCTCAAGACTGCCAAGGGCAAGCGCTATGTGCAGGCTTCCAACGATTTCCGTACTTTCAAGGAGGACTCTCTGGAGGCTACTGCTGACGAGATATTGTGGGAGAAAGATACAGCCACGATAGCAGGCAAGACCTATCAGGGCGATGAGTTCGAGGTGCCCTTGGTGCATCTCAACTATATCCTCGACTGGTTTGACGCCTTGGCTCAGGATGGTCGTGAGAATAGCCGTCCAATGCCGAAGACCTCTGCCGACTTGGCGAACCTTGTCAAGGGTGATGAGGCTGCCATGAAACTCATCGGTCAAAGTGAGATTACGGCTAATTTGAGTATCGATGGCAGTCATACCAAGCGCATCTCCGACAAGTTGATTGGCATCTTCTTCGAGGACATCAGTCGTGCTGCCGATGGTGGCTTGTATGCAGAGTTGCTTCAGAATGGCGACTTCGAATACACCCAGGCAGACAAGCGTGGCTGGAATGCCACGACGGCATGGCAGGGTGTAGGCGAGGTGCTTACGGAGAATGGCGTGAGCAAGAACAATTCGCATTACACCGTGATCGGAGCTACACCTATTTATAATATAGGCTGGGATGGCATCGCCGTCAAGCGTGGAGCGGCTGTCGAAGGCAAGGAGGGGAAACATCAGAATGCACTCTATGACGTGAGCTTCTATGCCCGCAACATCGATGGCAAGACGAAGCAACTCACCATAGCCTTGGTCGATGCCGCTGGCTTGCCTATCGCCGAGGCGAAGGTGAAGGTGGTTGGCACGGAATGGACTGAATACAAGGCGCAACTGGCAATCACCGACAAGTACAATGGTGATGCACTCGATGTAGCTCAGGTGGATGGCAAACCAAACATCGGTCAGAACATCCGTTTCGCCATCATACCGAAGAGCGAGAACAAGGTGGCACTCGACATGGTGAGTCTCAAACCGCAAGATACCTACAAGGGACACGGATTGCGCAAGGACTTGGCAGAGGCAATCGCTGACTTGAAGCCGAAGTTCGTACGCTTCCCAGGTGGTTGTATGCTCCATGGCCGGGGCATCGACAATATCTATCACTGGAAGGAGAGCGTGGGACCATTGAAGGACCGCAAGCCAGCTAAGAACATCTGGAACTATCACCAGACTCGTGGCTTGGGCTTCTATGAGTATTTCCAGTGGTGCGAGGACATGGGTGCAGAGCCATTGCCAGTCTTGGCGGCAGGCGTGCCTTGTCAGAACTCTGGGGCAGATGCTCGTGATGTGGCAGGACAGCAGGGCGGCATTCCGATGGAGCAAATGCCTCAGTACATCCAAGATGTGCTCGACTTGGTGGAGTGGGCGAATGGCGACCCAGCTACATCCCGTTGGGCGAAGATGCGTGCCGACGCAGGACATCCAGCTCCATTTGGCTTGAAGATGATTGGCATCGGCAACGAGGACTTGATTTCTACTACCTTCGAGGAGCGTTACCTCATGATATGCAAGGCACTGAAGGAGAAGCATCCTGAGATAGAGGTGGTTGGTACGGTAGGACCATTCCACTGGCCTTCATCCGACTATGTGGAGGGTTGGAAGATAGCCAAGGAGAACAAGCGATTCATTGATGCTGTCGATGAGCATTACTATGAGCAACCGGGCTGGTTTGTCAATCATCAGGACTATTACGATAGTTACGACCGCCAGCAGCCTAAGGTATATCTCGGCGAGTATGCCTCCCGTGGCAAGGATGCGCTCGACAATGCCTTGGCAGAGGGAATCCACCTCTGCAATGTGGAGCGCAATGGCGATGTGGTCGAGATGGCATCCTATGCACCGCTGCTTTCCAAGGATGGATATAGCAACTGGAGCCCGGATATGATTTACTTTAATAATAATAAGGTACGCGCGAGCCAAAGCTACGAGGTGCAGAAAATGTTCTCTGTTCATGCCGGTGACAACTATGTGGAGTCGAAACTCGATTTGCCAGCTAGTTTGAGACGATATGTCGGCATAAGTGTAGTCAAAGATTCTAAATCGGGTAAGACGTGGTTGAAGGTGGTCAATGCCTTGCCATGTAAGTTGAAGTTGAAACTGTCAGGCTTGTCTCACCAAGAAATTGCAATAGATGCAAGAAAATACAATGCTTGGCCCCTATAATTGTTCGAAAAGGATATGAATATAGGCTTTTTTGTATGTTTTCTGTCCTAAAAAGCAAAATTTAGGCAAAAATATTTGGTGGTAATAGTTTTTTTTTGTTACTTTGCACTCGATTTCAGAAAGTGTGCAAGCGTTGCACGTTTTAAAAAGGAATATTAATTATTTTATTTAATAAATTTTTAGAGAGACATGAAAAAGTTAGTTTTATTGTTTGCTGCCGCTGCAATGGCAGTATCAGTATCAGCTCAGACTGTTACTGAAAGCAAGACTTTCGACAACTTCTACATCGGCATTAATGGCGGTGCACAGGTTAAGACAACAAACGAGGCTTGGATGAAGAACCTTAACTCAAACGCTGGTCTTCGTATCGGTCGTTGGTTCACTCCAGTATTCGGTTTGGCAGCTGAGAGCAACGTTTACTTCAACGATCACTGCTCACACTTCATGCCACAGTCTAAGACTATAGCTCGCTACATGAACACTAGCTTGATCGCTACTGTTAACTTCTCTAACTGGTTCGCTGGTTACAAGGGTGAGCCTCGTACATTCGAGTTCGTTCCTGTATTCGGTTTCGGTTGGGGTCACACATTCGGCACAGAGGACAACTTTAACGTTTTGACTTCTAAGGCAGGTATCGACTTCACATTCAACTTGGGTTCTAAGAAGGCATGGCAGATCTACGTTGAGCCATCTATGAACTGGGCTTTGAATGGTTATGGCTATGAGGGTGTTGCTTACGACATCAACAAGTCTGCATTCCAGTTGAACGCTGGTATCGTTTACAAGTTCAAGAACTCTAACGGTTCTCACAACTTCACAATTGCTCAGCTCCGTGATCAGTCTGAGATCGATGGTTTGAACAGCCAGATCAACAACCTCCGCAACGATTTGAACAACAAGGATTCTCAGCTCTCAGCTAAGGACAAGCAGATTAAGGATCTTCAGAACGCTCTTGATGAGTGCAACAAGAAGCCTAAGTATGTTAAGCCAGCTACAGCTACAAACTTGCAGCCTACTGTATTGTTCCAGCAGGGCAAGTCTAACGTAGAGAAGAGCCAGATGCCTAACATTGAGTTGATCGCTCAGTATATGAAGAATCACCCAGAGGCTAACATTGAGATTAAGGGTTATGCTTCTCCAGAGGGTCCTAAAGAGTTGAACCAGAAGCTTTCAGAGAAGCGCGCTGAGGCAGTTAAGAAGGTATTGGTAAAGAAATACAAGATTGCAGCTAGCCGCTTGACAACTAAGGGTATGGGCGCAACAGACAAGCTCTTCAAGCAGGTTGAGTTCAACCGCGTTTCTACTTTCAACGACAACAGCGCTGCTGAGTAATTGAAAGCTTGAAGCTTACATTTAGAAAAGTACATTCTAAAGCAATATTTGGGGTATGCCGTTTTTGGCATACCCCTTTTTTCTATCAGTTTGGTTTTGACTTCCGTCACTTGTGCATCTCCGTCTTTCGTCTCTTGTAGTTGTATTGGTCGTCTTTGAATACGAAAATGCATTTCTTTTCTTCTCCTTTTGCACAATCTTAAACAAAATGTGTATATTTACTTATAAATCGAAAGGAAAATGTACGTTTCAGTTATAAAAACAATACTAAAATGAAAGTTTATGTGAAAATTGTTGGTTATTACATAAATTCTCTGTATCTTTGCAGTCAATTAGAATATTAAAGGCGATTTGCCTTTCTCAAAAGGAAACAAAGAATATAAAAACAATATGAAACATCCATTAAGAAGTAGCGTCTGCACTGAAGGCAGAAGAATGGCAGGTGCCCGTGCACTCTGGGTAGCTGCAGGTATGAAACATGAGCAGTTTGGTAAACCAATTATTGCCATTGTCAATAGTTTTACACAGTTTGTGCCAGGTCATACTCATCTTCATGAAATCGGTCAGATCGTCAAGAAGGAAATTGAGGCTCTGGGCTGCTATGCAGCTGAATTCAATACCATCGCAGTTGACGATGGCATCGCTATGGGTCACGACGGTATGCTTTACTCTTTGCCTAGCCGTGACATCATCGCAGACTCCGTGGAATATATGGTCAATGCACACAAGGCTGATGCCATGATTTGTATCTCCAACTGTGACAAGGTGACTCCTGGTATGTTGATGGCTTCCATGCGATTGAACATTCCTACCGTCTTCTGTTCTGGTGGTCCTATGGAGGCTGGTAGATGGAAGGGCGAGAATGCCGACTTGATTACCGCTATGATTAAGGGTGCTGATACCAGCGTGTCTGACGAGGAAATGAAGCAGATAGAGCAGTGCGCTTGCCCTGGTTGTGGTAGTTGCTCAGGTATGTTTACCGCCAACTCCATGAACTCTTTGACCGAGGCTATCGGCTTGAGCCTTCCTGGCAATGGTACCATCCTTGCCACTCACAAGAACCGCATCCAACTCTTCAAGGATGCCGCTCGTCAGATCGTAAAGAATGCTTATGCTTATTATGAGGATGGTGATGAGAGCGTATTGCCACGCAACATCGCTACTCGTGACGCTTTCCTCAACGCCATGACCCTAGACATCGCTATGGGTGGAAGTACCAATACGGTACTTCATCTCTTGGCTGTGGCTCAGGAGGCTGATGCCGACTTCAAGATGGAGGACATTGACCAGTTGAGCCGTAAGGTGCCTTGCCTCTGCAAGTTGGCTCCTAATACTCAGAAGTATAGTGTACAGGAGTGCAACCGTGCTGGTGGTATCATGGGTATCTTGAACGAACTCAACAAGGGTGGCTTGATCAATGGCAATGTGATGCGTGTGGATGGCAAGACATTGGCTGAGCAAATGAAGAAATATGACATCACAGGTGCTGAGGTTGACCCAGAGGCTGACAGAATCTATCACTCAGCTCCAGGTCGCAAGTTCTCTACCCAGATGGGTAGCCAGGATGCACAGTGGGAGAGTCTCGATACCGATCGTGAGAATGGTTGTATCCGTGACTTGGAACACGCTTATACCAAGGATGGTGGTCTCGCCGTTCTCTTCGGAAATATCGCGCAGAATGGTTGTGTAGTAAAGACAGCCGGTGTCGATCCAGTGCTTTGGCACTTCGAGGGTCCAGCTGTTTGCTTCGACTCCCAGGAGGATGCTTGCGAGGGAATCCTCGGTGGCAAGGTGAACTCAGGTGATTGCGTTGTCATCACCCACGAGGGTCCTAAGGGTGGTCCTGGTATGCAGGAGATGCTTTACCCTACCTCTTATATCAAGAGCCGTCACCTCGGCAAGGAGTGTGCGCTCATCACCGATGGTCGTTTCTCTGGCGGTACATCCGGTTTGAGTATTGGTCATATCTCTCCTGAGGCTGCCGCAGGTGGTAACATCGGAAAGATCAAGGATGGCGACATCATCGTTATCGATATTCCTAGCCGCAGCATCAACGTGAAGTTGAGCGATGAGGAGTTGGCTGCTCGTCCACAACAGCCTTTGAAGCGCAACCGTGTGGTAAGCAAGGCTTTGCGTGCTTACGCTCAGAGTGTTAGCTCTGCAGATAAGGGTGGTGTCAGAATCATCGACTAATGATAAATGAAAGCCATCGGCAGTCTTGTTGATGGCTTCAATATATTTTTGTTTTTGAATTATCAGTTGAATTCTGCCATTTTTATGGAATGGCAGCTCATTGAAAAATAGTAATTTAATAATGGCAAAAGAAGTAATATCAGGAGCTGAAGCATTGATGCGCTCCTTGCAGGCTGAGGGTGTGAAGACCATCTTCGGCTATCCGGGCGGTAGCATCATGCCAGTGTTTGATGCACTGTATGGTTACACGAGAGGGGATAATAAGGTGTTTGATCACATCTTGGTACGTCACGAGCAGGCTGCTGCTCACGCTGCACAGGGCTATGCCCGAGTCAGTGGCGAAGTGGGCGTGACACTCGTGACCAGTGGTCCTGGAGCTACCAATACTTTGACAGGTATCGCCGATGCCATGATGGATTCTACACCTATCGTGGTCATCGCTGGTCAGGTGGGAGTGGGTGCCTTGGGTACCGATGCCTTCCAAGAGGTTGACCTAGTGGGCGTTACCCAACCGATCTCAAAATGGTCTTATCAGATTCGTCGTCCTGAGGATGTGGCGTGGGCTGTGAGCCGTGCCTTCTATATTGCACGCAGCGGTCGCCCAGGTCCTGTTGTCCTCGACTTCACCAAGAATGCCCAGGTGGCTACTTGTGAGTACGAGCCAGTGAAGTGTGAGAAGGTGACTTCTTATAATCCTTATCCTAAGATAGACGAGAAGGCGGTTGAGGAAGCTGCCGAACTCATCAATAATGCCAAGAAGCCTTTCGCCCTCGTGGGTCACGGTGTGGAATTGGGCAATGCTCACAACGAGTTGATCGAGTTCTTGGAGAAAGCTGACATCCCTGCTGGTCGTACCTTGCTCGGTCTTTCAGCCTTGCCAAGCGACCATCCGCTCAACATGGGTATGCTCGGTATGCATGGTTCATACGCTACCAACATGAAGACCCAGGAGTGTGATGTGCTCATCGCCATCGGTATGCGATTCAGCGACCGTATCACGGGCGTTCCTTCTAAATATGCTAAGCAGGCGAAGATTATCCATCTCGACATCGACTCTGCGGAAATCAACAAGGTCATCAAGACCGATGTTGCCGTAGTAGGCGATTGCAAGCAGAGCTTGCCTGCCATCACTCGCTTGTTGAACAAGAATGTTCATCGTGAGTGGAGAGATTCCTTCGAGGACTATCGCAAACAAGAGCAGGAGAAGGTGATTGAGAAGGACATCCATCCTACAGAGGGACCTCTCTTGATGGGTGAGGTGACCAATGTGGTGACGGAAGTTACTCATAATGAGGCTGTTCTCGTCAACGATGTCGGTCAGAACCAGATGATCAGTAGTCGTTACTTCAAGTTTACCAAGAAACTCTCCATTGTGACCAGTGGTGGTTTCGGAACCATGGGCTTCGGACTTCCTGCTGCCATCGGTGCCACTTTCGGTGCACCAGACAGAACTATCTGTTGCTTCTTCGGAGATGGCGGTTTCCAGATGAACATCCAGGAGTTGGGTACCATCATGGAGCAGCAAGCACCAGTCAAGATGATTCTCTTGAACAACAACTACCTCGGCAATGTGCGCCAGTGGCAAGATTTGATGTTTGGCGGTCGCCGTTCTTTCACCCATATGATGAACCCTCATTATGCCGAGATTGCCAAGGCATACGGCATTCCTTACGACGTGGTCATCGACCGCAAGGACTTGAAGGCGAAAGTGGAGAAGATGATTGCCACCGAGGGTCCTTACCTCTTGGAGTGCGCCATCAAGGAAGACGAGGACATCGTGCCTATGACCTTGCCTGGCAAGAGTGTGGATGAGATGCAACTGGAACTTAACTACTAGGTTCTCGATGCCTATATATATAATAAGGTGTAACATTCATTTGAGAAAGGAAATTCAAAATGGACAACAATAACGACAAAAAATTATATACTTTACTTGTCTATTCAGAGAACATCGCTGGTATCTTGAATCAGATTACTGCCGTCTTCACTCGCAGACAAGTGAACATCGAGAGCTTGAACGTATCTGCTAGCAGCATCAAGAACATCCACAAATATACCATCACGGTGTGGAGCGATGCCGAGCAGATTGAGAAAATCAACAAGGCGATAGAGAAGAAAATCGACGTAGTGAAGAGCGATTACTACACGGACGACCAAATCTTCATCCATGAGGTGGCTCTCTTCAAGATTTCTACTCCTATCTTGTTGGAGAACCCAGAGGTTTCTCGCACCATCCGCAAGCATGATGCTCGTATGATGGAGGTGAACCCAACCTATAGCACGGTGCTCTTGGCAGGCTTGACAGAGGACATCGCAGACCTCTTCCATCAGTTGAACAGCTTCGACTGCCTCTTGCAATACACCCGAAGCGGTCGTATTGCCGTGACAAGAAGCTTTGATGAGCCAATCTCTGATTATCTCAAGCAGAACGAAGAAGAATAACGTTTTTACCAAAATATTACAAAAGCGTGGTAATGCTGTTACCAGAGTTTGGTAATGGTGTTACCACGCTTTGGTAAAGAGGGTACCAAAGTTAGGTAAAGGGGGTAAAAAAGTTAGGTAATGAAGGGTAAAAGCTATTTGATATATGATGATCAACCTATATAATAATGTACGAGTATGAAACCAGAACTTTTAAGCAAAGTAGGAAGGTATGAGTTCCTGTCGGAACCCTTCCATTGTGATTTCGATAGCCGCTTGTTTATGGGGCATTTGGGTAATCATCTCTTGAATGCCGCCGATTTCCATAGCAACGACCGTGGTTATGGCATGAATGAGCTGATGCCTCGCCATCGTACTTGGGTGCTCAGTCGCCTCGCCATCGAGATGAACGAGATGCCGAAGTCGTATGACAAGTTCTTTGTCGAGACGTGGGTGGAGAACGCCATGAAATATTTCACGGCTCGTGATTTCAAGATTTGTGGAAAAGTGCAAGCGTCTGAATCGTCTTCTGATGCTGACGGCGATTCTTCAGAAGAGAAAGTCTATGGCTACGGCAAGAGCGTTTGGGCGATGATCGATACAGAGACCCGACAGCCTGTGGATATCTTTTCCATCAATGACGGACTTATCCGAGAGTATATCGAGACGGAGAAGGAATGCCCGATAGCGGCAAGCTCTAGAGTGAAGATGGGGAAGGAGGCGAAGTTGGTGCGCTCTATCGACACCTATTATAATGATGTCGATGTGAATGGTCATATCAACTCCGTGAAATACATCGAACATATTCTCGACCTCTTTGACATCGATTATTTCAAATCGCATTTCTTGCAAAGATTTGAGATTGCCTACGTCGCCGAGAGCCATCAAGGCGACAGACTCAACTTTTATATGGAAGAGACAAATGATGCAGAATATTGCATAAAGATAACAAAAACGTGCAAAAATAATGCTGAAGAAGTAGAAGTTGTAAGAAATAAGGCTAAATTTGTTAAAAAGTGAAAGAAAAATTTGGTAGTTTCATGTTGATTTATTACCTTTGTACCCGAATAAGAAAATAAACCCAGAGCCGCCTTCTTGGATAGGGGGTGGACGGATCAAACAGGCATTCTTTGGATAAGAAATAGCTCGCATCCGTATGGACAAGTATAACCCGCGGCTCCACAACGGCAAGCCGCACAAATTTAAATTAATTATGGCAGAAATGAATTTCGGTGGCGTAATTGAGACAGTTGTCACCAGTCATGAATTTTCATTGGAGAAAGCACGTGAAGTATTGAAGAACG
>ENA-OWPL01000126-OWPL01000126.1-human-gut-metagenome-genome-assembly--contig:-NODE-126-length-58470-cov-24.554532_pt1 | contig 58470 bp, 82 predicted proteins | sample MGYA00248263_ERZ651844 | MGnify/ENA primary metagenome ERZ651844 (study PRJEB26924, sample SAMEA4378256) | human gut metagenome | biome: human gut; feature: human-associated habitat; material: faeces...
AATATAATAGAAATTATTGTTTAAATATTGATAAATCTAAACAAACTTGTTTAGAAAAATATGGTGTATCTTCTTGGTCTAAAACAGATGATTTTAAAACAATAATCAAAGAAAAACAAAAAGAAACTAAAATAAAATATAAACAAACTTGCCTAGAAAAATATGGAGTAGAATATGCGGCACAATCACAAGAAATTAAAGAAAAGATAATTGAATCTAAAAGAAGAAATCATACATTTAATACTTCTAAACCAGAAGAAGAATTGTATTTATATATTAAAGAAAAATTTCCTTTAGTAAAAAGACAATATAAAGATAAAATAAGGTATCCTTATAATTGTGACTTTTATATACCAGAATTAGATTATTTTATAGAATTGCAAGGTTATTATACTCATAATACTCATCCATATAATCCAAATTCAATATCAGATCAAGTATTAGTAGAAAGATATAAAGAAAAATATGGTCCTAAATGTCAAGCAATTACTATATGGACAATAAAAGATCCAGAAAAGAGAGAATGTGCTAAGCACAATCATTTAAATTTTAAAGAAGTTTGGGATTTATATGAAGGAAAAGAATTTATTGACTATATTTATAATGAATTTAAAAATATAAACGTATGAAATTGATAAATAATTTGCCAGTATGGGAACATGAAGATTTTGTAATGAGAAATCCGATGGTAGATTACAAAATTGAAAATATAGTAATAGGATGGATGATTATTGATAAAGATACTGATGTACCAGAATCTTTTCAAATATCATTTACCAAAGATGATTTGACTAGATATTGTCAGATATTTGATGATTTAGTTAGTTTAGCTGTTGGTGCGATAGTTAGTACGATAATTAATGAATCTGTAAGCTACATTACAAATTATGTTGATACACATGATTTTGAATATATGAATCATGAACATACAATGGACCATGTTGAATTTCTATCTAAATTGAGATTTGAAGTACATACTTGGTTTGTACATGACAATATCAATATACTTAAAAGTTTTGAAGAATTGATTAAAGAAAAATTAAATGAACATGAGCAAAGTATTAGAAAGTCTTAAGAAATATTTTGAAGAAACACCAAAAGAACAATTAGACAAGGACTTTAAAGAAATAGACAATAAATGTGGTCATATAGGACCAACAGTTGAAGAATGGTTAGAAAGTAATTTTAAAAAGTAATTTTATGATACATTTTTTGTTTAGCAACAAATCACCACAATATCTGTTTTTGAAAGCAGATACTAAAGAAGATGAAAAGGTCATAAATGAATTGAAGAGTAAAATGAATTTGACTGACCCAGTATGCTATTTGAAAAGCTTTACTGGGATCCCATTTACTCAAGATTTCTTATATGAATATGTACAGAAGTCAGGTACAAAGGTGTGGTATTGCTCTATTGGTTTATGGCAGACTGTATATAATTTTTTGAAGGAAAAGAATTGGGAATATGATGGTTTAGATAAAACCAAGTTCAAGTTAAATCTTCCACATTCTTTTGAAGAATTCAAGAAAATAGTTGACAGTTGGAATTTGAAGTATACCCCAAGACCATATCAGTATGAAGGAGCATATAACATATTGCAATGGAAGCGATCAACATCTGTATTTGCTACTCGTGCAGGGAAAACTCTCTTGAGTTACCTAGTTTTCAGGTATGCAAGAGAATATCTTGGTGTACGTAGAATATTAATGGTTGTACCAAGTATTGACTTAGTAAAGCAAGGATATTCTGACTTCAAAGAATATGGTGATTATTTCAATAGCGAATGTCTTTGGTCTGGCGGTAAGTTAGTTGAATCATCTGACTTGACAATTGCAACATTTCAGACACTTGTGAATTTCTTAGATAAGAATTCAAAACGTTACAATCCACATTTCTTTGATGGGAATGGAATAGATAGATGTGGATATGATATGGTGTTTGTTGATGAAACACATCGTGCTACTGCTAAGTCTATTAAGGATATTATAAGTCAACCATTCATGTCAAATGTGAAGATAGCATTTGGAATGACAGGTACTTTGCCAAAAGATTTTACTATAGAAAGACATTGTATTAATGCATTGCTAGGTCCTAAGATACAAGAATTGAATCCAAAAGACTTACAAGATGGTGGTTATATTTCTGATGTTAAGATAACACAGTGCAGATTGCAGTATATGAATGAATGGCAATCTATCAAAGATTGGATTAAGTGTGCAGAATATTGTTTGTCAGTATTTGAAGAAGTACCTAATAAGAAGAATCCAAAGAAAATGGACCATGTACCATTGTCAGATCCAAAATTCTTAATTGCTTATAAGAAAAAATTACCACAAGGTATTCTTGATGCTAAATGGAAAATCTATGGAGAAAAGAAACCAAATACCAGTAAGATGACTGATGAACAATGGCAGCAGTATCAAGATTTGCAATATAAGCATTTTCTTCAGATGGTAATACAGGAATCTACTAAGACCAATGCATTGCATGTTGAAATGATGACTGTACATTTTAAAGAAAGAAGAATAGATTGGTTGATAGCAAAGCTTAAGGATTGTCCTAACAATACATTAATTCTTGCACAACATCGTGAATATATAAAATATGTTTATGAAAGAGTGAAAGAAGCATACCCAGATAGAGAAGTGCTATATGTGATAGGTGGTTCTAAAGATAGAAAGATTGTAAAAGAAGTGATGAAGAATAAAAATAATGTGATACTGATCGCAGGGTATTCCATCATGAGCACAGGTATTACACTTTCTAATCTTTGTCATGGTTTCTTATTTGAATCATTCAAATCACAAGTAATCAATATGCAGTCTATTGGTAGAGGACTTGGATTGTCAGATATGAAAGATGCTTATGAACTATATGATGTTACAGATCAATTTGATCCTAAGATAGCATCTAATAAAATATATCTCCAGGGTTTGCAACGTATCAAAATGTACAAAGAACAAAAATGGTCTTATAACATAGAAGAGATTCCTTTGGAAGATTGTGTACATATAGATCAAAGAATAGTAGACTTCGTATATAAGAAGAAACCAAAGATAGAAGAAAAGAAAAAGAAAGAACAAAATGCTAAGACAGCACTTGCTTTTGAAGAACAAGATTTATTTAAATTAAAATAGACTATGAAAAAATTAAGCGAATTTGTAAATGAAAAGCTAGGTAAATGGGACCCTCCTGATGGTTTGTTTGTTAAAACAAACCCTAGAGAGATAGCTCAAATATTGTTAGATGCTTCAGATTCAGAAGGTCAAGCAATGAAAAGACTTGTATTCTATATGAACAGAGCAGGAGAAGATTGTCCTAATAAGACAGTTTTGAATAAAGTAAAAGATATATTGAGAAGCAATGCAAAATGAGGAAGACTTATTAATAAGTCTTCCTCATTTCTATTTAGTTTGTTTTTTATGTCCTATGTGCCACTTATTACAATAATTACAATAATATGGTTCTAAATCTGTGTTCTTTTGCTTATATAAAAATAAAATTGCGTCCTCTTTAGAAGAAAACGCAATTTTGCTATGTTTGTTCTTATTGTAATGTGATCTTTTTGTTTGTGATATCTTTTCTGGTAATTTAAGAAACATCAAACATTCTATATTTATTTTTAACTTAAAATTTGAGTGAGATATTCAATTGCCTCATCTCCTTCAATATCAGTAATAGAAATATCTCCATCCAAATCCATTATTTCTTCAAGATTCGTTTTAAATGACTCAACTGTTTCTGGATATCCATCAAATGAAGCAAATGGAAGAACTTCATTTTGTTCCATGGTTTCCAACTTACTAATGGCATCACTCAATTTAAAATTCATTTTATTCATAATTTTAATAATCTTTATTTTGTTTAACTTATTTCATCAAATCAATAAGGTACTTCTTAGCTTCCTTATGTGTGATTTCATTGATATCAACATCACCAACAATATCAATAACACCTCTAAGATCATTTCTGAACGTTTCTACAGTATATTCTTTCTTAGGATCTGAGTACTCATCATAGAATCCAAGTTTTTGTTTAGGATCCATACCTGCTAATCTGTTATATGCTTGGGAAAGCTTGATTGATTTTCCTTCAAGAATTTCTACTAATGTCTTCATTTATGTATAAATAAAATTTAAATAAAAATAAATACGTCCTTCCAGTTTACTTTTTAGAAATTCTCAATAAAATTCTTAAATGTATCTGGAGCCATACACCATTCTTTTGCTACTTCTTCAGGAGTTGCATCTTCATGACCATTATTGACCCAATCACGAACATCAGTGGCAAGATCAGATAAGATAACAGTATTTTCATCTGTATATAGATATTTTACTGTGGTGAACGCAAATCCATCCAATATCTGACAATCAATCATTTCAGATATTACATCTAAAGTTTCTTTTACAGTCATATCGTTATTCAGATTTATTGTTTAATTCATTTAATAGATATGTTAAATATTCCTTTTTGGACTTATGTTTACCATAATCAATATTTGACAAATAATATGATTTATATACAGGTCTTCTATTATTTTGTTTTAATAAATTTCCTTTTAACAATTGTATAGCCTTATCATCAGTAAATGCTACATACCACCATGTTTCATTATCATTTTCTGGTTTTCTTGTTGCAAATCGTCCATCAAAAGAATTCCCATCACCGATTTTAAATTCAATAGGTGAATCTGCATGTTCAGTATTTCTAATAACCATAATCTTATTTGTAGCAGGATTATATTCAGTTATTTTCCCCAATACATAAGAGCAATATAGCTTTTTATAATTATCACCTATACTATTACATACAATTAAAACTTTTTTACCTATTAAATCATTTCTAAATTCCATAATCAATTAAAATAATTAAATTAAATAAGTATCAATCTTTACCTTAGTCTTCTGGTTCATCAAGAGTATCAGTTCCAAGAATGTACTCAGTAGAACTCAAAACTAAGGCACAATATTTCATAATATCATAGTCATGATGATTCTTATCTAATACATCTACTAATTGATTTAAGAAAACTTTCTGATTAGTAATGTATTCAAACAATGTATCTGCAATATCAAGATACTGTGGAGTGTTCTCTTCTTTGTAACCCATGTTTACATAAGACTTATAAATCTTACAAACAATCTCATAAACTACACTCTTTAGAGCTTCATTTGTCAAGTTCTTCATATTATGCTCTAACTGGTTGTGTATCTGTAAGAAACGGAATGCAATAGAAGTTGGAGCACTCAAGTTGAAATTGTTTACTGTATTTGAATTCATCATAATCATAAAAATTAAATTGTTCTACATTATTTTAACATCTATAATATAGAACAATCTTTTAAAATTTCAAAATATTGGCAAAAAAGTTTGACCTAAATTGAATTTTATAGTGTCAAGAATCATTTTTGTATGTTGATATTGTTCTTTCTTAATATCAAACAATGAAATACAATTTGACTCATCATCAAACAATTCTTGGATAGATTTCCATATAGCTGTTGCATGGTCAAAAGCCAAATCATCTTTCCTTAAACCTACTAATGATACCCATTGTACTGTTGATGCATCATCTTGTGCTTTTATCAGACCTTCAAAATCATCATGGACTGTATCTGCATATACAATAGAAATACATCTCTCTCGTGGATCTCTTCCTTCTTTAGTAAGAGCACAAACTTGAAACATATAACTCAAGCTTAAGTTTGTCTCTTCCTTAAGTTCACGGATAGCAGCGGACATTGCAGATCTGTCATCTGGATCTAAGAATCCACCAGGAAGAGCTAGCTTTCCTTTGAATGGTTCATTCTTACGAGTAATTAACAACACTTTAGGATTATTTGGATCCTTCAAATTGAAGATCACGTTGTTTACTGTTATTGCAAAATGTGTATATTCGTATGTATAACTCATAACTTCAGTTCTTAATATCACTTCAGTGATGTTATTAATTATTATTTTTTGTTCGGATATAAAATAGAAATTTATTCAGAAATTTCAAATTCAAATTAAACAAAAATATTCACACAGGGACGTTAAAATTATTTCAACTGATAGAATATACCGAATCATATTTTTCCGCTACCTGTGTGACCCAGGCGCCATCCTGGAGAATTTTTATTATCTTATAGTTCTTTTTGTTAATCTATAAGTGCCATCTTCATATTTGATTATTCTGTAAAATGCCCAATTGCTTGACTTCATCCATAAGTTGATAAGAACAAAAGGTCAAGCTGTTGCTTGACCTTCATTAGTTTTATCAGTAGTTGTGGTTGTGTATTTTCTTTGATTTAAGCGTGCTGTCATTTCTTCTATAAACTCTCTAGAACCTTTTATTACCATCTTACCATTACCATCATCTTCTTTATCTTTTTCTTCAAATGATTTTTGGCATTCCTCTTGCATCATTCTGAATATATCTTCTAGTTTAGTAACAACATCATCAAGTTGCTTTTGTATAGATAAAGTAGAATTCTGTAATGATGTAAGAGACTGATATAATGTTGACTTTGACATGGACAACGCTATGGCCATTATGATGCTATCCTGAGCTTTCTCATTTATTGTGAGCATCTTGAGAAGTCTCCTTATACTTTGCATTTCTGTTTGTATCTTACAAACTATGTAAGGATGTTCATCAACATACTTTGCATCAAAATAATATCCTGAAAGACGTTCTACTATAAACTGAGCTTGTGTTGCCGATTCAGATTCTACTTTTTCCAAGTCAAGATCAAGTTTAGGCATTTCAAGCTCTTCATCTGGGTCATCAGTCAAAACTGGATCAGATTCATTCAACATTGCATCAATGTCATTCCATTCAGGGTTTTCTTTGACAACCTTTTTCCATCCAGTTTTACTCATTCAAATTCTACATAAAATATATTTAATTAAAAATAAATTAGATCAATCGGTTTTCTTAACTACTTTATAGAACTTAGAATTTTCTTTAATCCTATATTCTCCTTTTATTTTCTTTTTCAGTTCTTCAGGATCATTGAGCAAATCAGTTTTAAATCCAAAAGTAATGATATGTAGCTTGTCATCTTCAAGGTAATCATATTTACCATAGATGAATACTTTATTTCCAACAACTGTCTTATGGAAACCTACAAGTTCACCTGGAACTACAATATTTCCAAAATTGTCTGTTACTGCACCTTTAGTATTTTCAAATATATCTTTAAACTGTCCCATAATTCTAATCATTTTTATATTACGTAATAAATATAGAATAAAGATAAAAAATTTCAAAATATTTTAAGCACTTGCACTTCCTTGCATATCTATTATCTTTCTAGCTGTATCATTTATCATAAGATGCTGACTTGTAGGATACTGTTGCAGTAGTTCTGATACATTATCTATATAAGAATCAAAAAGTTTGAAGTTAGTAACTGTTCCAGGTAAACCATTTATCATTACATCTTGCTTTTCATCTTCTATCATTTCTATGTTCCACTTTACTACTTTATGTGCTGTCAAATTATCTAAGTCAAACTTGTAGTGTGCTGGTTGTAACTTATATAAAGGGATGTTTTCATTGTAAGAATATTCTGATACTCCTAATTCCACTACATTTCTAGATTTAGACCATCTAAGATATATGAAATAATGATTGTCAGTCATATTAGCATCTTGCTTAGGTAAGTATACAGAACAATCTTCTACATTATCTAAGCTTACTTTAATCCTTCTATTTGTCATTTTCACCCTCAATATAATATGGCCTATCTTTATGAGTTCAGAATCATAATCATACATTCCATTCAAACCAACAATAATGCTTGTACTACCTTCATCTCCACAATATTTTCTTTGATATACTATCTTATTCTTAAACCGATATAGAAGTGATGGATCAAATTTGTAGCATCTGTCACTTATCAATGTTCCTCTTTGATAGATATTTGTATCTACAAAGTTTGTACCTTCTGAAGTAACATACTTCCTACAGGAATCAGATTCATATACAGGATACATACCATTTCCAGAATATGTTGGTGCTTCCGTTGTTTCTTCTCCACTATCTAATCCCTCTTTATCACCAAACAAATCTTCATACTTTGTCTTTACCAAGCTATCTATAGTAGAATCAAAATCTCCTAAGTCAACAGAACCCTTTTCTTGATATTTTACTAATGACAATTTGAATGTGGTATTGTTCCACATCAATGAACCATTCTTTTCTTCATAAGATTCATTGACCATCCACATTCTCTTCATCATTGGAATATATATCAAATCACCTTCCATTGGCTGGGCGGTAATTCCAAAAGCTGTAGCAAACATCGTCTTGCTTATTTCGGTTTCCCAATCCGTTTGCCAGTCTAATCCAAAGTCTGAAAATTCTGGTTTACTGCTTGGCATCTGACCTTCATTTACTATAAGCTTTATCTGCTTTACTGCTTCTACATTCATTAAAGTATATTCTTTGAATGTAATATCTTTAGAGCCAGAATCAGGTTTCAGTTTGAAATAATATATAGGTATGCCAATCATACAAGCAACACTATCTGACAATGATTGTTGCAAAGCTATAGCAGAAGTAAGACCAGCATAAGGATTGTATTTGTTAGATGATTCACAAGATGGTGATGAGATGCCGGAGGCAATCGATGTAGTATAGTCTACACTTTCATTACCATCTTTTACATCATTTACAATACCATTTACTTTAAACTTTATATAGAAATCAGATGAACTATCAACAAGTATTCTTTCTGCATCAGTATAAGAAGCAAAACATGACCAATTGATACCATCATAACTCCACGATACCTCTAAACATGAGGTGTCATATTTTACATCATCACACCCAATTATGGATATTGATGACATGTCATTGATAGCCATTGTCAATAACACCTCTTGTGAAGGCATACAACTATTGAAATCCATATTACTTTTATATAAGAATTAATTTATGGAAGTGCTGTCTTTTTTCCAATATACCAGTTTGCTTCCCAACGACGACGTTTCTTAAGTCCACTTAAACTACTTCTATCACATAATGTTGACCAAGTAGACCAAATGGTTTGCATTGGTGCACGATTTGCTATTAAAGAACATACTTTATATTTTGACATAGTCAAAAATCCTGGACCATAATTAAATACTGCAGATGTTATGGCATCTATCTGATTTTGTGCTAATTGCAAACCATTTTTAGAAGCCCAATTTCTGACCGTAGAACTGAACTGTTGCACATGGGTAACATACAATGCTTCTAATTCTCTTTGTGTCCATCTTGGCTTTATCTGATCCATGTATTTCCCATTAGGATGTCTTAACAATCCATAACCATAGGTTTTATGTCCCTGATCATGTCCATATCCATTCAAATCCTTAGGTGTCATTTGATAACCATAACTATGTCCAGTTTCAAAATGACATATTGCATTGAACATTTCTTGGCTCACACCAGATGCTCCTGCTGAAAGATTTCCCATTTTCATTCCTTGTGTAATTGCTGTATATCTAAATATATATAAAAGACCACATTGTCCTCCATATACCCAAGCTCTTGGTTGTCTGAAATCTGATATCCACTGTTTACCTGTATACATACATATATGGCCAGCTCCTCCTTTTGGATTTGCCATAACAGCTATATCACCAGGCATAGCTTCTCTCATATAAGTCTTATATGGGTTATCATACTTTATAGTCTTTATATGTCTAAATCCTACTGTTGGTAGAAATCTTACATATTCTATTGCATTTTCTGGATGACCTGCTAAGGAAAGTCCACCAGCTTCTATAGCTTCTCTTACATATCTTGCACATCTATGTGTAGACTTTTCATGAGAAGCACTTACTAAATGATTGATAGATTTTCCCAAATCCCAGTTTCCAACAACACCACCAGAAAAATCTATACCAAAAGAACTTAAATCAGATGCACCATTGAAATGTCCTGTCTTCATCCATTCAACAACAAGATCACCTATAGATTTATCTGGATCCACCCAATTAGTAGCCCCAACCTTATTTTCTTGATAGTTTTTCTCTTCTTCACAATAAGCTTCATTATCATATTTTAAAGAAAGGTCTTGGTTGGTATCAAATTCTTCTTCTAACAAATTATGATATTCATGTCCACCTTTAATGTTTCTTTCATCATACTCTAAAAATGATTCAAGTATCTCTTTACCAAGTTGATTTCGTACCCATGTAAGGTTCTTCATCAATTCATGGGTTCCATCTTCTTCATCTGCTAATACCCATTGTGGTTCACTAACAGATGGGTCGATCCCACTAGGTGTATATGCATCTTTCTTTACTTTATCTAATTCAGCCTTATTTGACTTAGCAGTACTATCAGAAGATTTGTTCTTATTTGTTTGTTTAGGTTTTTTACTTTCTGGAGTATCTTCTATCAAAGTCTTTAATGTATCAAGTAACCCCATAGCAATTATATCAAACTGTACTTTTAAATTCAAGCAACTGTGATATTCCACTAGCCCTTTCTTTGATATCATGTAAATCTATTATATCTTCTGGATATTTGAAAAAGTCATTATATTCCAAGAATACAACTCCTATTAAAATATTGTCAGATCCATAAAGACCAGCGTAAATCATATTGCTGGCATTAACTTTGTTTTTCAAATGGTCATACAATACTGGAGATCTTTGTTCTAATGCTTTTATTTCAGAACTTCTGTATACTACAATACCATCATTATTTATAATATCTGCCATAACAGGAGAAAGTATTGAAAGTTGAAGATTTTTTACTTGTTCTGATATAGGTGTGACATTTCTTTGCATGTTCTCATAAGATAAATCATACCATAAGAAACTAAGATTGTTCAAATTTCTTGTACTATTGTGAAATTCCATTACTCCACATCTTCTAGCATGATAGAAATTCATCATTTCAAACAACATCTTCTGCATCTTATCAGATATATCCATTCTATGATTCATACTAGCATTATGTATCTTTGTTGTGTTCTGGTCTCTTAAGTTCATTGTTTTTTCTATCAAACTAATAAGATTAGTTTGCATTTGATTGTTTGATGAAGTTAATGTACTTAATAAATCCTTATTTTGGTTAGCTAATGTAGTAGATATGTTTTCAGATAAATCCGCTATAGACTTTTCTGTTTTCTTATCAGAACGAGTTACCAAGAAATATAGCAAGCCACCTAAGACAAGTATACCTAATCCAAGACCGCCAAATTCCTCGATCATTTTAGTGAAGAATTCAAACATGATATATAAATGAAATGTGGAATATCTTTAATTTAATAAAAATATTCCACATAGTAAACCTGAAGTCTTTTTAAGGTTTTTCTGTTTCTATCATTGGCCTTCCAGTAATAGTATCAAACCATATTTTCTTCACTTTATGATATTCATTCAATATATTGCTTATATCAGAATATTGATTCAGAAATGTTCCAACTTCTATCATTGGGCCGCCAGATGGATCTATAAAAACTATCTGTCCATTATCATGTGCTACTCTTGATGCTCCATATTCTGAAACAAGATACCAGATATAACTATGATTTGTATATGCATCTTTAACTGGCAATTCATCTAAAACCATGAAATTATCAGAACAGTCATGAGAATATAAATTGATAGTTATATTCTTGAATCTTACATTTTCATTTATCATGTCCCAAACTTGATAAAACAAAGATTCATAATCAGAATTGTTTTCTATAGTGAAATCAAAATTCTCTTCATCATCCAAATCATGTTCAGCGACATTATTCAACTGTGTAATTCCATCCCTAACAATATTTATCATTACACCCTGATGTGTTCTGATAAAATCAAATTCATGTAAGAATCGTACATCTGTACATATAGCATACTCAAGATTCGTTCTTTGATTGATTTTCTTTTCTACAACATTTGTAAATATTCTTTTAGAAATAGAATTCTGCAAAACATAAGTACCAACATAAACAAGAATTTCTCTTAATGACATATAGAATTTATCATCAGATTCTTGATACATACTTGTATTTACATAATAATCTTCGGCGGTTATGATGTGCTTAGGATCTGGTTTCTCTTTAGTAAATTCAAATCCTTTATTGATGCAAATCCAAGAATTGGCTTTTGATGTATAGAAATATTCCACATTTACTTGGAACATATTAGCACACAATTCCTTCAATTGGTCTGCAAATGCAATACACATACATTTATTATACATCTTATCAGGAGGAAATGTTGCTGTTTCTTCTGGATTGAAATTTCTCTTAAAACTATCCCATGCGCTTTCTTTATCCGAAAAAGAATAATTCAAAATATGTGACAACATCTTTGCAACTGTATCTTTTCCAGATCCAGCATAACCATTCAAACCAATATATAATACTCTTTTCATTCTTTATTGCAGTCTTATTCTATGTTTTTATTCTAGTAAAATATAGAAATAATGATTAACGCATTTCATCTTTAGATGTTATGAATTCTTCAGTATCACAACCACTCCAAGCAAATCTAGTATATTGAGTAGTTGATGGACTATCAAATGCCGTATTTGCTTTACCAGGAATCAAATCTAAAGGTTTATCTTTTTTACTATTATTTATCTCATCATTCATCAAATCTTTATCATCATCTTTCTTTTCATTATCTGCATCCTTCTGATTTTCTTTAGGTTTTTCTTGTGGTTTTGTTGCATCATTTACTTGAACTTTAGAAGGTGTTGCTGGTGGGGTTTCCAAACTTATGTTTGATCGAGCTTTTTCTCCATCATTAAATTCTATAGTATTGAAAGGAGAACATAATGAAAAGTATATTCCATTCTGACCCTTAGTATACATCTTAGATATTTCTGTAGCATCCCTTGACATAGCATGCTTTAATGTTACAGATACATGTAAGTCAGTTGGGAAATCATCAAATCCCAATGGGCCACTATGCGTTATCTTTGCATTTGTCATTATCAAATTTCCAAATGTTGCAATAGGGTTTTTTGGATTACCAATGGTTACATGCCAAAGACCTACTTTAGCACCAGTAAGCAATGAGTCAAAAGCATATAATGCTGGACGACCTAATTTATTCTTTATAGAACCCATCATTACTTGACCAAGATTCAAATCTGCTGCTTTTTGTGCACCAGCTTGTACACTAGTTTTTACTTTACCCATTACTTCACTAGCTGTAATATTACCAGATAAGAAATCTTTGGCAGTTTGCATTGCCCTAGAAGCTCCTCCTCCTATATCCATTCCAGTTCCTTTTATTATATCAAGTAAAGAACTACCAAATTGAGATAGAGCACCTAATAATCCATCAGTATTAGCTCCTTCAAGATGGAATATGTTTTTCCATAAGTCACCACCAGCATCTGACAATCCCTTCAATACATTATTGTATTTTTGCCATCCTGCTTTATTAGGTTTAGCTCCTAATATTTCACTCTTTCCTCCCCAGAATGTTCCTTTTCTATATGTGACGGTTAGGATGTTACCAAGCAAATCTAAGAAAGCAGACTTAGGGTTGATGTTGTCATAAGCTCTCAACTTATAAGAGAAATTCAAAGTAAATTCATGTTTGAATGTAAGCTTACCTTCATATACGTGGGTATCTTGAATAGTATCTCTTGGAGTATATACTTTATTGTTGTCATAGTTTCTACCTAATGCAACATCATTATGCTGATATTCATGTGTATTTGCACCTATACCCATACTGTTCATCAATTGACCAAGCAAACCACCTGAATTGATACCATGTGCAGATTGTAGGTTATAACCAGGACTTAAGTTGTTTATGATTTTACCAGCTATACCTCTACCTTCATCATCTTCTTGTGAATCCAATTGTTGTATCTTAGCATCAAGCTTCTTCCAAGAAGCTTCATATTCATAAGACATGATATCACTAAGCTTATTGTCATCTGTATCAAACCAAGTAATCATTCTTCCAACATCACCAATAGAAGACATTGGATCATCTTTACCTTCACCAGCTGTTTTTGTCACTGTTGATCTGAATATGTTGTCACCAACCGGGATAGCAAATTTACGCAACGTTATCATGTGGTTGTTAGAAATCTTTCCAAGATCTTTACAATACATGAAATCTGCATATTTGTATCTTGCATTACCAAGTATAGACTTTCTTACAGAACTTAGATTCACCAACTCTCTTATGGAACAATCATCCAGTTTAGCTATTTCAGCTTTGTCATGTTTAGAAAGGAATGTACCATCCATCAATGGAACATTTTCCATTATTCCATATACTGGTAAAGCATGATAAGGGTTGAACAAAGATGGAGTCAAGTCACCTTTAAAATTATATGTCTTATACATCTTTCCATTAGTACCTTGTTTTTCACCATCATTTCCTGTTTCTATAAGCATACCAGATAAGAAACATCTGTAATTGTTCACTACTTGAAATATTTCATTATTCATGTGAGTAGGTGTCCAAATTACAGCTTGTTTATTGTATTTTCTATTTTTGTCAGCAGGAGGTGCCAACATATTTGATTCATATCTTATCGTTTGGTGTGAAGAGAAATCTAAATCATCTATCAATGAAGAAGTGTCCCTATCTTCATTATATCTTATACCATCAGTATCATAACCTTGTCCGGATGTTGCTTTTGATACTGCTGCATTAAATGCAGATCTTAATGAATTGTTCAATACATCTTTCAAAGAATTAGATTGTTGTGGTGTAATGAGATGAGAACCACCTTTATTTAAAGTACTTGGAAATGATAACATAAATTGCTGTTTCTGTTTTACTTAATCTTAATTAAAAATTGTAAAACAAAAACAGCAATCAATTTTATTTCTTTTTCTTAGTCAATCTGCATTCATCTTTATCAAAAAGCAATTTTTTCAAGCTTTCTAATTGGTTATAAAGATAAACATGATGTTCAGAGCCATTCATGTGACATGGCATATTGTCATAACATCTTTGCAATACTTCATATATTGGCATAACATACTTTACTAATTGCATATTGAAATCATGATAAGTATTTCTAATAGTGCAATGTTGTGCAATATATGGTTTAGCTGCTTCTAGGTGCTTAATAAGATTGAATGACCAGTTTAGCAACTTATCATCATCTGGAATTGGACATTCATGATATGTATAATACATCATACCAATGCATTTGTCTAATTCCTTCATCTTATCTTTCATATCTTGCATGTCGATATCGACATTATTGAAATCTGTCATTCCCATATTCTATTTCTTATGATCTTGTGAACCAAATCCATTTTCTCCACGTTCAGAATCTTTCATCAACTCTCTATATTCATCTTCAGAAAGTTCATTAATATCAGATACTTGCCAAATAGGGAGAATAAGTTGCTGGATAATCTTGTCACCACACCAAACTATTGGACTCTTCTTATCTTTTGTAAAAGAAATAGAAAGATGTACACATCCAACATAGTCTTCATCCACCACCTGAGACCGGACATCAAAACCTTCATTACCTTTACCGGACTTGTTCAAAAATACACCAGCATAGTCATGTGGCAATACTTCATGAATACCTGAATTGATCTTAAGCTGATCTCCAAAATCCAACCAAAGACCTACTCGATCTTCTTTCTTATCATAAACAAGACGATGGTCACAGAAATCTGCCAACTTCTCTAATCTAGTATTATGATTGTTTCTAGTCATTACACTATCCAATGCTAAGAACAAATGTACAGTATCAAGTGTATTCTCATCTGCTCGTACAGCATCACCAATCTTCTCCATCAAAATACGTGTAGCTTCATTACAAAGCTCAGCAATCTCAGGTTCTGTAATATCAAATGACTTCTGAAAAGCAAAATATGCTGCAAGTTTCTTATCTGCTGTCTTACCATTCAATCGTGGTACAAAGAAATCCTGACCAGCTGCTTTAAAGCTTACTTTAGGTGTCTCACCAAACTCATTCCAAATTCTTAATGTCTTTCCCATTTCTTTAATTTACAATTTAAATACGTGTTTCTTTCTCTTATTGAGATTTTCTTTTTCTTTAATTTCTTGGACAAGAATAACATTTATCTTCCATAGTAATATTAATATAGTAATAAAGAGGTGTCCATTTCAATTAAAATGGACAATCCTCAAATAAATTTTTCTCTTCTACCTTCTTCATATAAGAAGTATCTTCAGATTTGTTCAAATTCTGTTCAAAGATCGTACCTCGTAATGAATTAGTATTCTCCATCTTCTCAACAAATCTCTTATTTGTTCCATCCTTTGAAGCATAATCACTATAGTCATAACCATCATGTATTACATTCTTCAATTGACTTTCAATTTGCTCTAATTTGTATTTTGAAGTGTGTGGAAGATTTTCTGGTAGCTTAGATTCATATTCTTCTAATGTTTCTTCCTTCTTAGTTTCATCTTCTATCTTAATGTTTTCTATAAGTTCTTGCAAGAAGAACTGCTTAGTAATGTTGTTCTGATAAATCTCATTTATTTCTTGCTTAGTATCCCAAAGCATTTCAAATGGTCTTATTGTGATAATTCCATTCTTTGGTTTGGATTGGTCAATTATGACTTTCCATAAGTTGCATGTCAAATCATAAATCTTCTCAAGATATGCTTTATCTTCAACTACAACATCCTTTACAGAATTTGCATATTTACATGCATATTCCTTCAACCATTCATCTATTTCTTCTCTTGTACATTTAATTGTATCATCAGCCCATTTCTGAGCATCTTTTACAAATCTCAAGATAGGGAAATCAAGTCTTCGTTTTCTTCTGCTTTGCTCTATTGAAACAAACTTTCTGATTCTGTTTAGCTTACTGAAATTTATTCTGTTCTGCTTCTTGTCAATACAATACTTATATATATCTTTGATGGTATCTATGTTGTAGTTTTTGTATAATGACAATACTATTGGGACATTTCTTTCCATTATTTCAATATCCTTCACATACAAGTTATTGTCTTCTCTCATCTCTCTATATTCATCATCTTTGAATATGTTGTAGTTTCCAGAAATAAGTTCCCGATACAAATCAATGTTTCCATCATTTACATGATCCAAGAAATCTAAAGTTTCAACAGTAACTTGGTTGAATCTCATGTGACGACATGACTTAAGATAATCTTCAATGAATTCCAATCTGTCTTCTGATATCTCCTTTTCATGGTCAATTACATTTGTAACATATCCATAATACTGAAGACCTTCAATCATCATTGGAAGTTGCTTCATATAACTAGCATATCTGTCTTCAAATACACTCAACTTATATGTTGTCTCATCAATAAAGTACTTGCATTGATTTTCATCATATTTCAAGTATTTGTTAGTAGAAAGCAGTGATTGGATGAATGGATTGTATTTTGATTCTTCATTGTTTCTTTCTATCATATCATTACATGTCTTAATCAAATCTCTTGCTAAAAGCAAATCACCTTGATTCAAACTCAAATCCAATGGTTGAGTATAATAGTAATTGATAGGCATGCCAACGGAATCTTTCTTTGGAAGAAACATCTTAAGATACAGATTGTTGTTTCTAAGTCTGTTTGCAAACTGTTCAATATCTTGTGGAATCCATTGTTCATTGAAATAAACAGAGAAACTGAACCTATCACAAATATCCACACCTACTGACAAATAAGTTGTACAGAATACAATATCATTATTTCCTATAGATTTGTCAAAGTTGATGAGATCCATAGATTCTTCACCATAATTTGATTTCTTATAATAGAAACAGTTTATCTGTCTTCCAAACTTCATATCATCAAGATATTGCTGTACCAATCCAGTAAGCTGCTCATACCAAAGATTTCCTTTATTTGTTGGATAGAGAATCTTCTTACCATCTTTGATATCTTTTGCCATTGAATGAGCCATTTCAATCATCTGTTCTACTTTTGTTGGACACATGTTCAATTCAAAAGATTTCTCTCTGTAGTCATCTTTCTCAACTTTAATATGTTTGATACCAGGAAAGAACAGCATTTCTCCAGTAGGAGTACCAGTCATCATGATTATTTTTGCTTTACAATTAGCAAGTCTCTGGATTGTTGGGGCCATTACATCTCGATAAGAAGAAGTGAATATGAGATGTGACTCATCAAGTACTATATATTCAAATCCTGCAGTATCAAGTTCCATGACATTCAATCTTGAAAACTTATCTATTGTCATTGACATAGATTTGTTTGAAAGCAAGTCCTCTAAAGATGGTTTCTTATTTCCATAGTAATATAGCCAATCTGATGTTACAGATGATGTTTCTACTTTTGCTTTAATCGTTGAAGTGAATGGAAGTATCAGAAGTGTCTTAGCTTTGAATGCCTTAATCATTTCAGTCTTTCCATATCCAGCACCTGCTTCCAACAATGTAATATGGTTCAAATTCTTAAGAATATCATCCTTCAAATCAGAAAGATACTGATCTTTATTCAAATGCAACTTTACTAAATTGTCATCTTTATCATTCAATACATCTGTCGGTGACTTGAATATTTTTTCATCTTCTTCATTTGTAGTCAATGACTTCTGCTCTTCTTTATAGATATTGTCATCTTCTATCTTAATGTTGAATCCATGATATTTGTTCAATTGTTTGATTGCCCAAACAGAAACTGGCTTATCATGTATGCTTGCAGTCTTGACATCACCTTTAAGCTCTTTATAATCAGTACCATCACAAATAGCAACCATATACTGTAATGCCTTATCATATCCATAAAGAGAAGTAAGAGTGTTTGCAAGCTGCCAACGTTGTGCATGCTTATAATGCCTACGAATGCATTTGCTTGGATCAACATCATTTATATCAGAAACCGCTGTTATATCTACACTTTTCTTTTGGTTGTTTTCTGTATTGAACCATTCCAACTTAGCAAATATATTCTTCAAATCTGGATGTGATATCCAATCTATTGATTCAAGTCCTGTATCAAATGCAGTTTCAAAGTTTGCATCAAGTCGTAAGTCTATGAAATTAGTAGACAATAATGCTTTACTATCTGAAGTAATGAAGATACCTTGCTGAGGTTTTGCCATCGCCATATCCAGCCAATCAAATATATCATCCTTTGTATATCCAATTTCATTCATATACTTAGTAAGAACAATATACAAGTAACTGTACTTATGTCTGAAATTACACAGATATTCAATTTTCTTGTTTTCATCTGTATAAGATATTGGTGTTATCTTTGTCCAAACATGAAGTGACTTTCCAGATGCTGACTTAGCAACCCCTAAAAACCAATGATATTTGTTGAGGTCTTCAAAAATCTTTAATTTAAGTTCATTTGCAATCTTCTTATTCTTAATATCAATATCTATGATTTGAATTCCATTCCACATTGAAAATGACTTTTCACCAATAGGCCGATTGTTAGATGAAACTGAAAACACTACTTTTCTGCTTGCCTTCTCAACATTCTTATATATTGGATCTTGAGTAAGCATCCAAATATCTTTCCACGACTGTACAATACCTACTTTATCATAAATAGAATTAGTAATCAAACACGATACCATGCTAAGTACAGAATCAAGATATCTGTCTTGCTCTTCTTTAGAACATTCTTTAAAGTTTACAGAAGAATATATTTCTTGATCTGTATCTTCCTCATTGAATGCTTCATATTCTTTAGACATACAACGAAACTGTTCATAAATATCAGTCATTGCAGTCTTCCCGGAATAACTTTCAGCAACCTTCTTAAGGTATTGTGCTATATTTAATGGATTTGAATTGTTACTCATCTAAATATTCTTTCAATTATTCTAAATCTTAAAATCAATATATTACTTACTTATCTTGTATCAAAATAGTAAATTAGATAAACCTATTTCAAAATGATTTTGGTGTGGAATACACCCGTTAAAACAATCATAATATATAAATAAAAAACAGGATTCACTAGGATAGCGCCTGGGTCACGAGATTGGCGGAATATTAGATGTAAGTATAATTTATCAGCTTAAACATTTTTAACGTCCCTGAATTGAAATTTAACATTAATCTTATTTAACAGACAATATAAATTAATGAAAGGACAATTTTTAAATAAGTTAAATGATTGAATTCAATGAGTTGTGTACAAAACATAAATAACAGTTCTCCAGTACAAAAAGAAATCTCTATGGAGGAATATAATAAGAGAAAACAAAAAATAGAGGATCAAATAGATTATCAGTTCATACAAAGAATTATTCAAGAATTAACCCAGACATGTGCAATAAATTTACCAATGCAACCATCGGCTATTCCACCATTGATTCTTCAAGCTGCTCAATACTTCTGGGAAAATTGCGATGGTGCGATAGAAGAACGTTGGTATTGTCTTCCATTCAAAGAGTTTACAAAATGTGGTGCTAACATGATTGCTAAGTTGCCACCACAAATCCTTTCTGTAAATGGATTGTACAAAGCTACAGATAGTTGGTCTTATGGTGTCATGGGTGACTTTTCTTTGGAAAGAATGATACTGAACAATTCAGCTATAGCATCTGGGGTTGGTGGTAGCCTATCTGATGTATATGGATCAGGTGGTGGATATACATTGACTGATGTTACTGCTGCATTATATGAACTTGATACTTTTGACTACATATTCAATACTCCAGTAACATATAATTACAATACTTATAGCAATGACCTTGTTGTGTTAGGAGCTATTGGGCATTCTGATTTGATGCTAAATGTATATAAGAGACTTAAGATACAAGACTTGTACAAGAACTACTATTTCTTCAGATATTGTGTTTGTCTTGGCTTACGTTCTATGGCTACTATCCTTGGTACATTTGAATTCAAACTACCAGGTGGAGTTACTTTGAACTATAGTATATGGAGAGACATGGCTAATGAAGAAATGCAGAAGATAGATGAATGGATTCAGAAGAACCATTCTGCTGACTACTTCATAAATACTAATACTATTTAAAAATGGACATAAAGCAAAGTTTAGATTACAAGTTTCTAGGATATCAAAAATCAACAAATCTTGGAAGGAAAAAATATGACTATGCTAGGGATGGAATTCTAATAAGAGTTCTTCCACCTATTCTGTTCAGAGGAAACCCAACATTAGTAGCTTTCTTACAACTTATAGATATTCAACTTATCACCATGTTTAAGCATGTTGAGGCAATCAGAAAATTCAAGCACATATCATCTTATTAGACAATGGAATTCATCGATCATACAGGACATATATACTCATTGAAGGATTGGCAAAATGAACCAATAGGATATGAATATGAAATAGGAAATTATGTAGACTGGTTCACTTCAGATACAACTTCTCACAAGCTTAGTATAGACAGATATTATATTAAGCCTGTAAGAATCATAGTGAATTCTAATGACCAAATAACCGTAAAACTCAAGAATGACAGTAAAGATGATACACATTTCTGGTTGCTAAGTTCTGCATACATACAGAATTGCATAGAGAACAATACTAACATATTTGACCCTATCAATATAGAAGAAAGTGAATTTTGTAATGAACTTTATACAGATGACCTTACAGTAATAGATAATGTAGAAGTAGAAGGAAGAGAATCAACAGTATCAGTAGCTACATTTTATGTTGTTGCATTAAGCCAAGAAGAAACTACTTGGATAACTAATATTCTCATCAACATATCTGATAACTGGTGTCCTTATACTATAGGAGCAGAATTCCACATGGAAGACAGTGAGCTTATCATAAATGGTAAGAATATGGGAATAAATATTCCTAAAGATCTGATGAAGTCAATATACTTTACTGATGTAAAATCTGATAATATAGATGAAGAAGAATATTCTCATAAGCTGAAGGAACTTCTTCTGAACTATATGAATATCAAGGGGGAATGTGGAAACTATGAATCAGCTAAAGATTCTCTTGATTGGTTTGGTTATGGAAATCATATTACTATAAGAGGACTCAATCAAACTGACAACCAATTCTTAGAGCAATATATACAAGACAATTTTGATACTTTGTCTGATAATCTTTGGTCTTGGCAACATTTCAGAAAAGCTTCTGCTTATTCTATATGGATGGATATAGACAGATATACAGAAGTTCTAGACAAGCAGTATTGGACAGAAGAGCTTATAGGAGAAGGTAAGCCTATTTCAGAAAACTTATTCGATAAGATGGTTTATGACAAGTTTGATGAACAAGACATAAAATTCTGGAGACCTTACTATAATTGGAGATTAGAAGACATGTACATAAAGATGTCTATGGTTGAATATTACTGGAAGAAGTACTTCTTACCTATAATGACAACTATATCATCTAGTATGAAACAACATTGCTGGATGAATGACATCAAATATATAGTAAGCCCAAGCATCCATGTTACAGAAACTCCTACATGGATTGGAAGCACACATACTTCAGTAAGATTTCAAGGATCTGACATAATATACATATACAACCAAGAATCCTATTTTGATGAATGCTATAATGAATTTTCAAATTCTGAAACATTAGGAAAGACAACAGAGAATCCAACAATATATATTAATGATATTTGCGCTAAAATACCTATTTGGTTCTTGTCTGATGAAGATGAAGATTTCTTTGATGTGACCTTAGTGCTCAGCAAGGGTGGTAAGAAGATATACAGTTCATCATTCAATTTCTTTCAAAGAAAAGGTGATGTTGCTTATAAGAACTTTGTAATGATTCCAAAGTCATTAGTAAAGTCATTCAATATGACTTACTGGATAGATAAGAAATATAGATTGTCAGTAAACTGCAATGGCAACTGGTATTACTATGACTTCATATTGAAAGCACCAGAATTCCAATTGAAAGTAGGTACATTAGAATACAAATATTTCAATTATACAGAAGTAAAAGAACTTAAACCAGGAGAAGAAGGATATCGAGATCCTAATGATCCAGAATTTGATAGTATGACAGAATCCGAGAAAGCAAACATAAATCTCTATACAACAGAAAAATCATTGTTTTCACAAGTAAAGTCTATAGAAGATGATTCAGTAAACTTCAATTCTTATATGTACCTTCCCGGATTAGCAGAAGTGAATGACATAAGATTCTTTGATAAGTTGAAGTATATGATAGACAATGCTTCTTCTGATACTTCAGATAGTGATTCTAATAATGCTTCTACTAATACAATGAATAGCTTCTGCAACTATATTGCTTCTAAATGCTATATATACAATTTAGGAGTAAAGAACAGTAAACCAATATATAAGAAAGGAAATTCTGTTATCCCAATATTCATGTTCAATAATGGACTTGATATACCTGACAACCAAGGATATTCTTTAAGCAAATTCTATGTAGATGTATTGTTTGATGTTGACTCTAACAATGAATACTATGCTAAGATAAGATTAGACTTAAAAAATCTGAGTACGACAAAACCTAATGAATGTGTAAATCTTCATGAATATACAATATCAAACAATGATTTGATAATGATGAAGAAAGATATAGGTTTAGGTGATCCAGCTTACAATAAGCAAGGAAATATTGATTGGGATGCTACTTCTGACAAATGGAAGCTTTTCTATATAGATGAACATCTGAGACACAAATCAACAGTAACAATAAGATTGGCTACCACTGGTGAAATAAAGTTACCAAATGGAAGAACTTATGAATTTGGTGGATATACCTTGTCTGGTATACCTAGAATATATCAAGATATTGCTATCCCTATCTGGAATAACAGTTCAGATTCAGTATGCAATATGGAATGTAACTGTCCTTGGAAGTCAGAATGCAAGTTCAGAGATGATAATGTAAAGACAGATTATGATTCTACTCCTAAGAATGATGAAGTGGATATGAACATGAAGCAAGAAATTACATCAGATAATGTAAAGAAGTCTATAGATTCACTTATCAGTAGCATGCAACAAACTGTATCTACATCTAATAACAAGAAATATTTGAACAGAATGCATATCTATGATTTGTATCTGTATAAGATGGATGATACAGAAAAAAGAAAGAGACTTGGTCTGAATATAAGTAAGATATCAAAGCTAAAGTACAATAGCAATATATATGATACAAAGTGGTATTCTACTAACAGATGGGAACAACCTTCTGAACTAGCAGAACTTTATAGAATGTTCTTTAACGATGATGGTACAGAAAAGTTCACTATAGGAGATGACAATACATTCAATTATGACTTCTATCTCATGCATGATGATGCTAACTGGTTTGCTGTTCTCATATCACAAGATACAGAAGACAAACTTATTGGTGATATGGATCTCGATCCTCATGACAAGATAGAATATTGTCCAGATGATGAAACAAAGATTGTAATGAAAAAATATAGGTCATCTGATACTTTCTTAATAAACAGAATGGTATTGGAAGAAAAATATCCGGTCAATCATTTTAAAGAAGATGACTTGATATTTGCTACTATTGATAATGTGAAATTCCCATTCATATTAGATAAGACAACTAAATGGTCAGTAAAGAATTTGTCATTGCTAAATAAGAATAAGCCATCTATAACTTCTAATTCTAATGCTATGATACTTAGCTTATATGATGAAGCTTCTAAAAATGTTTCTGGTTATTATAATATAGATGTGAGATACAGCATAGAAGGAAATGTTGACCACCAACAGAAAAAACATACAAGAATACTTATACAAAAATGAAAAGTTTAACTAATTACATTTATGAAAGCATAAATAACATAAGCATGAATAACATAACAGAACAGTTCCAAACTAATGGTTCTAATAAAAATGGAATGTTCTTACATAAGGATGGATTACGTCAATCAGAAGAATTTAATTTTAACCCTGGTGAAAAGGCATTATGTATTGCTTATGATACTGATGGATATCGTATTCAAATCCGTGGTATGGTAGAAATTGCTAAAGTCCTTAAGAGTAGTATTAAAGTTAAGGCTACTACAGATGATGGAACTGAATTTTATAATAAAATGAAATTTGATAATACAGGTATTGCTATTGTGAAGACAAACAGTAAGTATCGTGGCAAATCTGTAAAATATTATGTTCTTTACAATAAAGATCTTATTGATAGTGAAAAGGATGGTGAAGATATTAAACAAATATTAGATAAAGGTACATGTTCTTGGGGATTTGATCTTCCAGAAAATAAAGAATTAAGAAAGGATTATATTCAAAACCTCAAAAAGTATCTTAAAGAATTCTAAGTAAATGAAAAGCTTAACCAACTATATTTGTGAAGCCATGCAGAAGAAATTCAACGGCTTCGCAATTCTCAAACCAGAATTCTTAGATGTTCAAGATGATTTTGAAGATATATTAGAAAATGCTGGTTGGGACATCACTAACTATAAGACTATAAAGATGAACTTGGATGAAGCAAGAGATCTTTATAAAGTACATAAGAAAGAAGATTTTTATGATGATCTTTGTCATTATATGAGTTCAGGTAACTGCATCGCTTACAAACTTTACAAAGATTGTAAAGATCCAATAAAAGACTTAAAGAAAGTAAAAGATGAAGTAAGGGACAAATATGGTAAAGATGATATGAAGAACTGTATGCATAGTTCTGATTCTGAAGAAAATGTAGAAAGAGAAGCAGATATTTGTTTCAAAATAAATAATGAACTAGACAAAGATGAAGATTAAATGTAACAATTGTGGTAATGAAATAGATTTGACAGAATATTCTATCAATAAAAGAGCACATATCCCTTATATAGTAAAATGTAATGAATGTGGTTCAGTTATTTCATACATACCAAACAAGGATGGCTATTAAGCCATCCTTTTATTTTATTCTTCTGGATCAAGTTTCTGATCTGCATCTGAAGCATACCAAATAACCATTCTCATTGCTTTAGCAACATTATGTTCTACTTGGCATCCTTTAGAATCATTATATCCTTTACAAAGATAAATATAATCACATTCAAGCAAATCTTTGATATCTTCACCTAAGTGCCAAGACCAAGGATGTGTAGGAGCATTAGGGTCTAGACCATTTTCATCAAAATCATCAATATTGGTAGGACCATAAATTAATGCATTTGGATATTCTTTTCTGATTTCTTCTACAGCTTTATCATATCTCTTTCTTACTGTTTTCTGGTGATAAGCCATAGGTAAACTAACATAAAATTTTAGTGCCATTTTAACATTTTTTAATTACATGAAATAATTTCGATTCTCTTCAACATAATCTGAATAAACACCATCTAATGCATTCTTGAGAAATTCATCTACTTTGTTTGCTATACCATTAATAAGACCTTCTACTATATCATTAGGTACCATTCTGAAGAAATGAATCTCATCAGCAGGCTTGAACTTTTCATTCATGAATATCACCATAGTAATACCATTGGCATAACCTGCTGCTTTAATCTTATTCATATTGATTACATTGAATGGAATAGCAGATGGTCTTGGTACTGAGACCATAGAACCATCTGGATTCATGTAATTCAATTTGTCTGGATTCAACTTAACAATTTTCAACATAAACTTTTTAATAATTTGGATTAGGAATTTGGTCCACCCTTTCAAGGGTGCCATATTTATTTAAAAATTTTTCAAAATCACCATGCTTGATTTTAAATATGATACGATCACCATTCTTACGAAGCAATCCATCTGGTGTCTTCAACACAAGACCTTCTGCTACATAGCTATCATCTTCTGCTAATGGATCCTTGAAACCCTTCTTAACATAATCAATAGCTTCATCAATAGTAAACTGACCAATACTGATTACCTTAGGGATACCAATCTCATCAAGAATAGCATCTCGTTGTGGTACATTCAAATATACAGAAGAACCATCTCTATTAGTTACCTTAACATCAAAAGCTCTGAAGCTTACACTATCCTTAAGATATCTGCATCCAGACTTACCAATCTTCTTACCATAACCTTCACCATAGATAGTAAACATCTTAGGCAATGTACAATTCTCTTCATCAACCATATAGTCATCAACAACGATGGCATCTGGATCATCAAATGGTTTTTGATTGAGGGTATGATAGCCACACTTCTTGATATATCCACGTTCAAGCATCCAATCAACATTCTCTTGAATGTTCAATCCAGTTTCAAAATCTCTTGTACACATATAAGACTCTGGAAGTCTAAACGCTTTAAAAATCTTACCTACAAGGTCACCATTACCTTCTAGCTTTTTACCATCAGATGAAACATAAGTCTTCCACATGAAGTCATCAAGCATAGGTGGAATATTAGCATTATCAGTCTTACCCTTAATAGCAATTCCGCATGACAATGATACAGTACCATTACAAAGCTTATCTGTAATCTGTGGATAAACTTCAATACGTATGTTTGTACCATCAATCTTGATAGTAGCATCAAACTTGCAATTTCTCAGCCATTCAAACTCTGGAAGAGTAAAACTATCATAAGGCATGATAATGTTGTTGATATCACGCTTGAAGATTGTATTAATCTTCTGATATGTATTTTCTGATCTCTTTTGCTTTCCCATATTTATAAAATTTAATTTTAATCTCCTTCTCTAGATACAATCTCAAGATGTGGAATAGTTACTTTAACTAATTGTTTTGCATATCTAAGGCAAGTACCTGATTCATAAACTTGAATTGGATCATTATCTGACTCACTATCGAATCGCCTATTCCTAATCAATGAACGAATTTTTACTTTAGTAGGACAAAGCTTCATAATATATCCAAGATGAGTATTTGTTGCTTGGTCACCATAAACTACAACATCACCTACATTCAAATGATTTTTTAAACTATCTCTGTACATATTTAATGAATTTAAATAAACATGTCATTTGTCTCTTGTGTCTCAATAGAAACCAACGATTCCTCTTGGAATGAACGCCAAGCTGACTTATCCAAATCAAAATAAGCAATTACACCAGTCTTTGGAGCACCTTTACCTGATGGAATAGCACCTTCATCAATAGATTCGATTTTATCCATCTTCTTTGTACCACGAGCATGTCTAAGCTCACCATTCTTCTTCTTAAAAGTGAAGTTGACCACATCTTCTGTCTTAAGAAGGCGATTCAACTTTTGCTGTAAACTTTCTTTAACCATTCTTCTTTATTTAAGGATTTATAGTATGATGATAACCATTGGAATCTTCTGTTTAAAGCATGCCAAGGTTTATACATATCATCGCATTCAACTTTATCTTTTTTATTCATGATGGCAAATCATCCTATTTTACTTTCAAAAATAATATTGCTGTACTTAGGATAATATTTACCTTGAAATGAATCATCTGGATCCAAAAGCCAAAGACAGCCATTGTAATCTTCTATATAGAGCATTCCAATCTTTGACTTGTAAATGTTAGCAACTTCAACACTTTCGTCAGCAACTTTAACCATATCTTTTCTATTCATAATTACAATTATTAATTTTTATTTGACATATATAAAATGCAACTGAATTGCATCAGTGATTTGTTCTTTGAACAAATTTAATATAGAAAAGTTTAAAGAAATTTCAAAATTATTTGGATAAAGTCTTTACTTCTTCTACATTTATCTTAGGCATAATATATAGAGTATCTCTATTGTTTCCAAGAAAGTAAATATTGTCATTTGTCTGTCCATATATGACAGAAGCAGCATTCACATTATTCTTTGTTCCATCTTTATAAATCACCTGAAATGTGGTTAATGTATTGTTGTATACAGAGGTTTCACCTATATAAGGATCATAAGTACATTGAGTGCCGATAACACATCTAGTATACCCTAAATATATGAATAGAGATGTGAAGAAAATTATTGCAAAATTTCGTATTGTCTTATCACTCATAGGATTTCGTATTATAATTGTACATCAATATTCTGTCACCAAAAGAAAAGTCAAATTTCTCTTTCCAAGCTTTATTACATATTAATGCTAATTGATTTTTCAATTTAATCAAATCATCATCTGTCAATCCATGTTCTGGATCTGTTTGTATAAACCTTGGAAATTGCTCTATCAGCATATCTGTATCATCATCAACAATCATATAGTAGCTTGGTTTGAACTCATCAACCCATACTTTGATTTCATCTCCACGACACCATCGCTTACCATTTGTTCTACCCAAATTCAATCTGCAAGTTTGTCCTATGATATAAGGAGATATCTTATTCAAATATGGTATGCTATCTAATGATTTGAATGTTTCATAAATATTACCAGACCTTCTCCAAGATGATGACAATACTAGCAAAAATCCTGTTGATTGTAAAAATTCAATCAATCTATCAACAGCCTTAGGGTCACAAAAATTATGATAATTAGGATTTGGATTGTTATACAATTCTTCAGCCCAATCACCACTATTCAATACACCATCAATATCAAGAAATATGATAGGAGTACAACATTTTTCTTTCCAATCTGCATCAACAATACCTGCATAATTTGTTAGCCAAATTCTCTTCTTTGGATTCTTTGGATATAGATAATTTTCTGTTTTATTACGATATGCCATTGTCTTCAACATAAGATTTATATTTAGGAAGTATTTTCCAACCTCTTGATTCTATATAATCCTTAATAGAATTCTTAGAATTAGTTCCATTCTCTAAATTATAATGATATATGATAGCCTCTAAATTGTCTTTAAACATACCTGGTTTAGATGACTTACCAAACAACCAATCTTCAAATTCATTCTTCAATTTGGTATAACCAGTCCAAGAACACATGGTTCTATTGTTCTTCTTGATGTGATTTTTCTCATCTCTCATTTTGATTAGATTAATCTCATCTTTACAAAGAATATCACACAAGCTTATTTCAAAGTTAAACTTATTGAATGGATCTCTATCTTTTGCAAGATATATGTGAACATGTGGATTTTCTCTATCTTTAGATCCAGGCCCATGTACTGCTATCCTATATTCTATCTTATTCAATCGTGGCAATCCTATAGTTGCCATCTCTAAGATTACAGACTTCTCTGAAGGCCATTGATTTATTTTCAAATATTCTATTAAGCTTTTCATAATGCCTTATTTCTCTACTTCTTTGTATTTTCTCTTCAAAAATACAACAAACTTGTCATCATACATGTGTTCCACACTAAATGCTTCCCAACCATCAACACCATCTAATTTACTATCTACCTGGTCATAGGTAATATCATGTACTGTTACAATCTGTGTACGATATTCCCATTTGTCATCTTCAATCATCTTGTATATCATAATATCTTATTTACCGTTAGCAAGTTTCCAAATTTGCTTATCTACCTCATTCTTTACAACTTCAAGATAGTTGTGGTATGCATCAATGATATGCTGAATATCTTCTGCATCCAAAATTGTAAAATTCCAATGTTCATTCAAATCTTCTACTGTATGGTCATTTCGAAGATTATAAGGATTCATGAACTTATTGAGAATATCAAACACATCATGACGAGAAGTAACATCTAATTCTGTATCGATAGCAATTTCTGCGTCATCACTATAAAGATACTTCTTTACAAAGTAATGAGCTGGCATACTGATAATCCAACAACCATCTAAAACTCGATAACTGCTAGGATATTTCGATACACAAATTCGAATATCATTATCTGAATTCAACAAATTCTTTACTGAATATCTGTCTTTATAGGTAAGCTTTACTGTTTCAATTGTATTTACATTAATAAACATAATTTTTAGTAATTTAGAAAGTTCAACTTATTTTCAATACTTACAATCTCATTATAGAGTTCATTCTTGTAAGCTTCAATTTCAGAATCAAACAATACATTCAAATAGAAATTGTCATTAATGAAACTTCTATTGATATATTTCATATCTAATTTGAAATTTTCTGATACCTCATCTTTAATTCTCTTATCTAAAGAATCAAGAATATGGATGGCATCAATATTACCAAAATTCTGATTGAAGTGAACATCAGACTGGATAGGATAATCTTCATCAATCCATTCTTTTGAATTCACATCAACTAAATTAGGATTGATCTTCAGAATATTCTCCTTTTTGATACGAAGTGTACGATTTGAAGGAATATATCTGAAATATACAAATATTGGTTGCTTATGAAGAATCTTGTCATTAATGAATTCTTCTATTTCTTTCTTTGTCTTTTCTGTATTTATAAACATAATTATATATCTTAAATTTTTTACATTTAAAATATAGAACAAGTTTTAGAAAATTCAATATTTTATAGTGAAATAAGTAGTATCAGCCACATATTCAAAATCTCCTAAATCTGCCCCAACAGGCTCTGGTCTTACAGCAGATAGATACCATTGTTCTCCTACTTTAGGATATTGATTAGGATATGGACTACTCCAATAAAAATCAAAAAATCCTCTACCTGGATTTGTTTTATTACCAAAAATAGAAAAACCAAACCCACTGTCCTTATTACTTATATCGAAAAAAAACATTTGTTGGTAATGGTCCTGATATACTACAAGTAGCAGTTCCGCGAGCATCACTAGTTAGATTAGATAATCTGAATGTTATTCTAGTTTTTCTTTATAAAATAAAAAGTCTTAATTTCCCCTTTATTATTTCTCCAATCTGGTCCATATATAGTTCTACAATAACAATCATAATTACTACTATCCGCATCATCGTATCCTTCATACGTTATAGTATAATTTCCATTGGAATCTGGTCCTGTTATATTTTGAGAAAAGGTTGTTGGATAATAATTAACACCTCCACTAAAACAATTTGATTCATATTTTTCTACACTACCACTTTTAGTATAGCATCTTGCTGTAGCCATATATTTAATAAATTATGCTTAAGAGAATTTTTAGAAGTTCTCTCTATTATACATAACTCTCCATGTTGCACTTTTATAGAATATAAAATTACAATGAGTCAGTATCGATTAATTGATTTGTAGCTATGTAAAAATAAAATGATTAACCATATATAAATTATAATTTCTTTCAAGTTCAATTTTTATATAACTAAACATTGAACTTCAAAATCAAATGCCAGTAATACTTCAAAGTGGATATGTATTTCAGGGTGATAGCAAAGCCTTACCAAAGATAGTAACAAACAGTAAGCTTGGATCTTTTGTATTCAAAGGTACTTCTTGGGACTGGTCTAACTTGGTGTTCAGTGGTTCTGCTAATACCCTGCAATTTGTTCCTGATCCTAATGATGGAGGATTACAAGGTGACTTCAGCATAGGTACAGGATCTGTTACTTCAGCATATCCAAACAAACAATCTACTTTTGATTTTGACTCTAGCAAGGTCTTTGAAATAGAACCTGCTGGCGGAACAGGTTCTTTTGACTTGAAGGCAAGAGAATTGTCTTATACTTGGAAGTTTGGTCCTATTCTCGCATCTTATCAATATACCAAAGCAGATAATAATATTGTATTTAGTGAAGGTAAATTTTTATTTACAAATATTTCTAATTCTAATAGGATAACAAATAAATCTTATTATCCAATAAATAAAATAGAAGGAAGTACTTATATCCAATACCACTTTCTTGATATAGTACGTTCTTCAGTTTCTTCGTCTTCTAATATTTGGGCAAATCAGCCTGTTTCAAGTTCTGCTACTGACTATACTGTTTCTTTTTCTATAGGTCCTAACAATACACCAGAAGCAGCTTATACTGAAGTAAGATTAATAGGGTTTTCTAATGAAACTTTAGGGTGGGAATATTTTGAACCTTCTTCAACGTTTGGATCAATTAAATTAGACCATCCAAGAACAGTTCCATTTACAAATGAAGAAAGTCAACGTTCTTTACCAAATGCTAGCTTACCTAAAGAATTCACTTTATTGAAAGTTTGGCAAAAACCTAACATTTTATATTATACTCACCTGAAATTTGTCAATTTGGATTACACAGATTACAATAATCCACCGACTAATAGTGTATTAGAGCATTGGTATTCTAACTGGGATGTAAAAAGAAGAGAAATATTGCTTTACATAGAATTTGGAGTAAGTCCTAATGGTGGTAAGACAATATGGTGGAATGGTGTAGAATCAGATCCAAATATAGGTGGTACAACAGGAGCTAAGCTGGTAGCTAGAGGAATCACTTCTATAGTGCCTAATGACATCAATAAGTACTTGACTGCTACTTTACTCAATTATTCTACTAAACCAGGAAATGTAAACGGTAGACCAGAAGGTGAATCCACAAACAACAGATATAGTATATCTACATCTACTGCTACAGTTCATGGCACCAAGGCATTCAAATTTGTGAGAATTCCTATATGGACAGATTTAGTCAATGATGAATATGCAAACAACAGTGAAAACACTGTCCAGAAATATCAATGTATCAATTTTTCTGATATACCAACAAATACTACAGCCACCCATAACGAAGATAGTGGTATAGATGCAAGCACCAAGAAAAGATCTGATGAATACTGGGCTAAATATCAAGCAAATTCTGAGTCAGCAGAGAAATTTCAGATAGGAAGAAAAAACAGAACAAATAATTGGAGAACCGATATCCATATAGACTTGTTCTACAAGAAAGATTCTTTGAAATATAAAGGATCAACTGATGGTAAGACAGTAACTTCTAAATAGAAAGACTTTAAATTACATTATGGCAGATTACGGAAATCATTTTACTTCAAATAGTGGAAATTACAACTACAATACAAGAGGACATTCTTATGATGATTCTGGTTGGGTTATTGTTGGATTACCAAATTTTGGTAATGTATCTCAACCTATTCCTCATCCTAATGGTGCAGAATTTATAGGTAACAATACAACTTGTTATTTCTATACTACTAATCACATGACTAAGCCCAATAGGGAAGTAAAGACTGGTAATGATTATGTTGCTTATTTCAATTGGGCAACAGCTAATAAGAATACAATTGGATCTATAGATGGAGATTTCAATTTCTATCCATTTGGAAGTAAGACAGATTCTAGATTTGTAGAACCAACAGGATTGGATGATACCAAGCATGGTGTAAGTCCTTACAGTAATTCTAGCAACAACGTCATATCTAGAACTAACTTAACCGTAAAAGGTACAACTTTTACTGCAGGTTACCGTAGACATAAGATACATTACGAACCAAGTATAAAATATGATTTAGCTAGCTATAATTATGGTACAAATGACAACTATAAAAGCGATGGTAAAACTAAAGCAACTGGTGGTCGTGTTGTAACAGAAAAATATGATGCTTTCCAAACTTTTTACAATATAAAAGATCCATATAGTGTACTTAGTATCTCTATAGCAAACCATGATGATGTAAAGTCTAGTTCTCCTACTTTTTGTACATTAACAAACAATAAATCAGAATACAGAATAAGTCATTCATATACTTATAACCCATATAAGAATTCAGCTACTTGGAACAATACTAACTATCTTTCATTTACATACAATACATTGCCTACTTATCCTAAGGAATTAGTTTTTACTTATGGGTCTAATTACAACTCTATTTCTTATGATGGTGGTACTATAACAGTTGAAGCTAAAGCACGTTATAACAATACTTATGACAGATTTACAACTTCTACGGCTAATGATGATGGTTTTTCTTCTTATAAGAGATATGTGGATGTAACATATAGCTTATCTACATTCAACAGTTCTACTACACCAACAGGTTCTAATACTTATACATTCAGAATATGGCAACCAGGTTCTGTATTAGGAATATCTTATGCTTGGTCTATAGATAGCAATCCATCTTGGGCACACCTTTCTACAACAAAAGGAAATACAACAAAGATAACATTTGATGACCAAGGAGATGTAAAGCCAAGTGTAGGTGGTACTCTTTCTTTATCATTGAGCAATACTACTATTTCTAATGGTGGATCTACTTCCGGTTCTGTTACTGGTGTATCTTGGACAGCTCCTACTAATAAAAGCTCTCGTTCTTGTGTGCTAAGACAGAATATGACTGTTACCAATTGTTGTGCACAAAACATTACACCTAAGACAAGTTCTGGACAACCATATCAAACATTAACTTTAACACAAAATGGAATGTACTGGAACAATCCATCATTCAATATGAAGTGGAAAGTTACCCAAGGAAGTAAAACAACTACCACTTATAATGATAATTATGGACATGGTTGGCCTACTGTTAGTATAGGGGGTGTGGAAACTTCAGATGGTACAGAAAAGACAACTGGATGGAATTACAACACACCATCAAAATCTGTTTCTGTTTCAATACCAACTATAAGCAGACCTTGGGTAAACACTTATAGTGGTGGTACAGTATCCATATCTAAATCATCTGATGCTTCTGTATCTTATAAAGGTGGCAGTATAACTATAAATTTGGATCCTAATATTACATTCAGACAAGGTTTTACATCTGGTGTTTCTGAACGTACTTGGACAATATCTAATACTGCAAATAATGCAACAAATCAAGAATATTGGACATTAAATAAATTTAATGATGTTGTTATTAAACTTCCTGCTATAGCTGCTGCAAATCATGCTTTTGGAGATGCAACATTGTCATGGAGAGACACTGGTACTCAATCTTTATCATTTTCTAAATCAAGCAAAACATGGAATAATTCTAATTCTGATGACAGTTTTACGGCAACATTAGCTTCTAATTTACCTTATATTGGTAGTTGGTCAGCTTCTGCTAGTGGTGGTACACTTACATTTACATCTACTACTGAGAATTCATCAGCAACATCTGGTACTATATCATTTTCAGGATCTACTTATCAAGATGGTGTACTTACACCAAATCCATCTAGTATAACTATATCACAAAATGGTACAAACATATCAGGTACTATTACTATAAAAGGAACAGGTGAAGGTATAAATACTTGCAGTACTTCTGCTGAATACCCTATAGATGGTAGTACAACATCTGGTTCTTATAAACTAAAAGACTCTTTAATAAGATATTTAACTGGAGCAGGATCTGTTCATGTAACCATATTTGAATCTTCATTAGGATATTCCGATAGTACTATTTCATTTGATTGGTATGATACTCCATCAAGTCAAACAGTGACAGAAAGAAGCCAAGATTATAAAATAACTGTTACTTCTGATATAGTATCTACATATCCATCTAATATGCCAACTACTGGTGTTATTTTATCTGGAATTGTTTACCCTACAGGTCCTAATTATAAGTATCAATATAAAGTAAATAGTGGTGGTTGGGCAGATTTCCCAAGTAATCCTTCTAAAGTAAGTGGATATAATGTTGGTACTAATTATGCTTCTCTTACAACTAATACTTCGGCAACATTAGTTGTTAATAGTGAAACAGATATAAGAAATGGTATATATAATTATACTCCTGGAGATTATGTCTATACTGCATCTACAGATAAGACACATACTGTATATGTAAGAGTTGTAGATACTAATAATCCAAAATTAATATTTGAAGGAGCAAGTGATAGTATAACCCAATATCATGAAGGTGGTTCATTTGGAAAGAATTCTGGAAATTTTACAATATCATTTGCAGCAGTAAATAATTGTACAGTTTCTAAAGAAACAGAATCAGTTTCAGGTACAACAAGTCAATCTAACTGTGGTAAATTCAGTGCATCTATTACAAATTCTAATTATGATTATAGTGGTGCTTATGATAAAAAAGATGATATTGGATATGATAGAGGTGAAGAAGCTAATTGTTCCGCTAAACAAAAAGGAGCAAGTAAGACATTTAATGCTGGAACAACATCTATAAACGAAGTTTATGGTATCGAAAGCTCTACACCGGATTCTATTACTATAAAAGCTACTGGGTCTAGAACATGGAAAGTTGATTACAAATATAAAGTAACAGCAGATAATGATCCAACATGGCATGAACAAACATCTACTTTTAATGGATCAGAAACTCTTAGTGATTATACTGCGTATAGATATATATCATTCAATGGTGGTGGGTTTACCAGGTTAACAGAAAGTTCAAGTACTAAAACAGCTACAACATTGGGTACTTATAGTGTAACTGTAAGGTGGGGTAGTTCAGCTTCTGATACTTCAGGTAAATATATTACATATACATTTGTATATGATGAACATGGTAAGAAGATAGAATATAGAATTTCTACTTGTTCTATATCCGTTGCAGATATCTCACATACAGCATTTGATAGTGTTGGATCTACATGGTCTGTAACTGCCACAACTTCTATAAAAGTAGAAAAGAGAATATCTTTAGATGATGGAGCTACTTGGGCACAGGATTGGGCTGAAACTTCAGATTACACATCAGAAGTAACATACAGTGGATCTTTCTCTGGTACTGGTAAGACATGTTCTGGTACAATGTCACAAGGATCTAATGGATCTGATGGTAATACCAAGACTATAACATTCAAATTGACCGTTACCGCATCAGATGGTACTAAATCATCAGATACAGCAACATCAACTTGGAAGTGGTATGGTAAATCTTACTACAATGGATAATTATTTTATTCTATATACAAAATGGACAGAACTTAAGTTCTGTCCATTTTTCTTATTTCAATTGCTTAACTTCTCTATCTGTAATATAACCTTCTTCATCTAACCATTCTACAATATAATATCCTTTTTCCAGACAATCAATATCATAGAATTTAGCAGTGAACCAATCTTCTGATGGTTTCCATCTTGAACCATCTTCATGAGCAATAATAGGTTCCTTACATTTAGTATGGCCTACAATCTGAGTCCAAGTACGCATATATTGTGCTTCATGATCGTAGTCTTCATACATATCAGATAACAGTGCTTCAGGTCTTACCCAAAGCGGGCCATTCAATGGGTCATTTCCATAAGGATCAAAATGTGAACCGTAAGTAAACTTGAAATTCTCAAAGCTATCAACATCAATCATATTGATAGGAATGCTTACCTTATGACGTTCATGAATCCATTTGTTTGTTACACCAGCATGAGTATAGATGATTCTGTTTGTCATATCAACAAAAGAAAATCTAAGCTTTCTTGATTTGACACAATCCTTCAACAACTGTCCAACTAACAACTGTGTCACTTGGTTATAACCACTATATTTATCACTACCATCAACAAGATAATGAAAGTCATGATTGCCAATAAGTATATAGAACAAACCTTCTTCTTTGTTATGTTTCTTCTGTAATGCTAGCAAATTCTTGAAACCTTCTAATTGTTGCTCTGGAGTAATATCTTCAAAAGTATCAAAGTAGTCACCTAAAGTAATTACTTCATATAATGTGGTATTTGGATCTTCAGGTTTCTCTAAATCATAGATAGCATTGAACTTATCATAATTACCATGAATATCACCTACTACTAATCTTTTTGTCTTTTGTACTTTCATGTTATTTCCTTTCCATTAATGTTGATAATGTTAGACCTACTGAACCCCATAATGGTTGTAACGAGAAACCAAGCATAGATCTGAAATCAATGAGATGCTTGTCATACCAAACATTCATATCTTCCAATAACTTATCTGCTGCTTCTTTAGTATCTTCACATTCTTCTACCATTTTCCACAACTCATCTAATGAATTAGGATCATCAATGGTACCAGGATCATTCTTATAAAATTCAGTAGCTCTTTTGACTGATTCTAAACTTGATCCTAAAGTACGTCCAAAATATTTTACACTTACATCTGTTAATTTACCCATTTTATTGTGCTGTTAATTTAAATTCTAGATATTGGGGTTCATCTTCAAATGAATACTTGCTTCCTTTTAACATTGTTTTAATGTTATCATGAATCAAGCTATTCAAAAAGAAATCACCAAACCATCCATTACCTACCCGTTTTGGCTCTGATGTAAAAAGAAATAATTTATTATCTTTATTTACTGCAAACCAAATTCCAATATTTTTATTTTCCATTTTAGTCAATTTTATAAGGTGATGGTATCAAATCATTATCGATACAAATATAATTGCAATAATCTTTAAATATTGATGTTAGGAAGTGAATCAACAAACTCAAGAATTACTTTAGAATCTTCATCAAGTATATCACTAGGCAGGAACTCTGGACAATTCTCAATAATCCAATTTGCAAATTCTAATGTTGGAGTACCATCTTTATCAATCAATGTGGCTTTCAACTTATCCATGATTTTATCGATTGGATTCAGATTGATGTCGCAAGTGTATCGACAAATCTTTTCTGTAGCACCATTTGCAAATCTAATTGATACAATAATTATATATGTATAAGAGTTTGAATAATTGTTCTTTATCATAACTTCTGTTCTTAATATCACCGAAGTGATGTTATTAATCTTAATCATTAATTTTAATACATAATAAATATAGAAAAAGGTTAAGAAATTTCAAAAAATATATTTAAATATTTTCTACTATTTCTTAACCTTTCCGTTGACATCAGTTCATGACAATAATATCCAGAACTATAGCAAGAACGTATCAAGGTGCAAGATCATGAACTAGAACACCAAACAATATAGCGTGTACGCTTACACATTGTATGGTCAAAAATTTATTTTATCCCTTGATACTCAGTTTCATTATCGGAGCCAAAACCAATATAGATTTTGGCTTTCATCTATATTACTAAGATATATATTAAGAAGTAATCACATAACTGATGTCATTTGACTTGCTTATCTTAAACCAGACTTGCAAATCTACTATGTCAATATTTTAATTTTATTTGTTGATTTCATCATAAGTCTGCTTAGGTCCTTGTGGAAGATAGATCTTCAATGCACTAACTTCCTTTACAGCCTTAGTTTTCCACATGTCAAACTTATTTCTGATACTTTCCATTGTATCAATATATTTTGCATATGCATCATTGAACTTCTGTGCCTTAGCAAGCTTATCTTCTGTAATAGCATCAATAATCTCTTGCTTCATCTTATTGAATTCTGCTTCTTTATGTCGGAGTTCAGTAGACAACCAATTATATTCTACATTTACATCAGATATTGGCATAGACGGTTCATAAGAATAAATGATTGCATCACGACCAGAACCTTCTACCTTGTTTGGATTCTGTGCAGCATTGTTCATTTGTGCTTTAGCTTCATAAAATGCTCCTTTAGGATGAATGAACTTACCAACAAGAGAACAATAAGATTCATATACATAATACTTATTTCTCTTAGCAACATCCCATGTGCCAATTACATCAGATTCAACAATAGGAAATTCCTTGATAGGAGCATTTGGAAGTTCAATATTCTGATCCTTAGCCCATTTATCAATACTAAGTGATTGAACATACTCAAGAATCTCTGTCTTTGCTTTGATTGCTTCATGAATCCAAGCACTCATAGCATTCAAGTTTGCAATCTTTGCAATAGTCTTATGCATAGATTCAAAAGAATCTGCATTCATACCTTTAGTAATAGTTCTAGATTCACCACCAGAAAGCAATGAAGCAGTAGTATTGACAAAATTGATATTGTCAAGAACTGCTTGTTCTGACTTCAACAACTCTTTACCTTTATTAGAAACATGATTAGCAGAAGTAGACGTAATACCTTTCTCTGCAAAAAATACTTTGTACTTACTAAATTTCTTGTCTAAAATTTCCATAGTCTTCTTTCAAGTTTAGTGGACCATGTGAGATTCGAACTCACGTCCAACCGAAGTTATATCGATTGTCAAATCCGTAATGGCCCAAGTTATATTTGTTAACTTTAGTTCTTCATTATTTGTATTTATAACATAGAAAAGTTTAAATCAAAAATTCATCATTTGCTATTATAATATTTAGTTTATTTTCTTCTTTCTTTATTTCTGGTTTATTATATTCTTTAATTTGCTTATCATCTACAGTATATGCTTTATTGAAGTTAGGATCATTCTCATTTATTGTAATAGCAGCTTTCTCTATTTCCTCATCTGATAATGTTGTCTTATCATAAAATACTAATGAAAGAGAATTGCATACACATTTCATAATAGTATTCTCATATCCAATTCCACATCTTCCATTAGAATATCCTTCATTGAGAGTCAATTTAGAAATGAATGTTCCAAGATTTACATCATTGATAGTAAAATATTGTTTAGATAATTTTGTTATACTTTCAAAACTCCTATCTCCAATAATATCAAACAATTCAGTATTCCATGTATTTGGATCTGATGTATATGCAAATATACTGAATGAATATGGATAGAATGCTAAATTGCATTTTCTTGGATATAATTTCATTGTTGTTGCAGACATATTCGTATCAAATGAATAATCTGGTCTCATCTTCAGTTCTCCATTTTCACAATATACTGCTTTCATGAAATTGTTTTCTGCTAGTATCTTATAATACTTTTCATTCAATACAATCTCTAGGTCTTCTATATATGAATCATTCAATGTATATTGAGTAGATGCACCATAACAAATATCGTTTACCCTTCTATTATATATTTGCTCTGGTACTTTACGAAGAATACACGGAACGAAAAATGACTTACTTGTATCTATTGCCTTTACTTCCATGATTCCTGTTATCCAACGTTGGAATATTCTATAATCATTATTTGTAAAAGCATAAGCATATAAAAATCTATCATTATCTATAATAGATTTTGGTGGAAATCTACAATTCTCTTGTAATCTTTCTATACCTTTATCTATGTAATACAAAACCTTACTATCTTCCATTATTCTATCCTTTCTCTTTTAAATGTTCAATTGCTTTCTTTGTTTCTTTATCAAGTGTTTTAGGGAATACTGGGTTGACAACCATTGTATAATCATGCCCATCGATACCTTTTCCTTTTATTCTAAGTTTCTTACCTACTTCAGAACATTCTGGAAGATTTATTCTCATTTTCTGATTACCAGGTAAATTGATTTCAATCTTACCACCAAGCATTACATCCTTCCAATCAATATCTTCTTTACCTTCTACATTACCGTAATCATCGATATGATATTTATCATGGTCATAAGTATGTTGTACAGTAATGTAGAGTTCACCATTTGTTCCATTTACAGATTTGGATTCAGAACCAAGTGGACCAACATCAATTCTGATACCATCTTTCAAAAGATATTCCAATGGAATTCTTGCCAAGTCAATTTCTTCATTTACTAACTTACCAATGAAACCAGTACCAGAACAAGCTGCACACTTATGTTCTACTGTCTTACCTTTACCATTACAATAAGGACATGGATGGCTAGATTGGAAGAACATGTTTCCTTGTCGTCTAGATTCAGTTACCATACCGGTACCATTACAATGTGAACAAACTTTAACACCAATACCACCTTCACCATCACAAACATTACATCTGAAATCCTTCAAATATGCTACTGACTTGATACCTCTAAAATAAAAATCAGAAATATCAATGTTCAATTTTCCTTCACAATTCTTACCTCTCAAATCTCGATAATCTTCAGTATGCCAAGATGGTCCATTTGACCTATCATGTCCAAAGAAATCAGCAAATGGATTAAATCCACCACCAAAACCTGGATTGTCATATTCTTGTTTCTTTTGTGGATCTGATAAAGTCTCATAAGCTTCATTAGCTGATTTTACAATATCTTCAGCTTCTTTCTTTTCCTTATCAGATTTGTTACCCATTCTATCTGGATGATATTTGAGCATTATTTTCTTATATGCTCTTTTAATGTCATCTTCTGATGCATCTCTAGATACACCTAAAATATCATAGTAATCTTTCATGTTATTTGTTATCTTCTATATCTGTATAATTTGGAATCTTTGAATCTATATTAAGTTCAATATCAGAATTATTGTCATTCCATGCATCTATAATATGCTGCCAATTTGTTTCATTTCTTCCTTTATATTTTGACATCAAGAAATCAACTAATTCTTTTAATTGTTTTCTATTTAAATTGTCTTGTTTACCTGAATGATGAAAATATTTTGGTTGTGTCAAATCAATACATGTATGAAATTCTGTACCAGATCTTCCACCTTTCTTATAATCCCTTATATGAAAATGTGGTACTTTGCCAGGATCATCTGTCATTACATAGATTTCATAAGGACAAGGAGTAGATTTAGTAAGAAATCCAATTCTTGCCATTTCATCTATTTGATAGACATCTGTATATTCACTTAAGCTTTTCATATATATAAAATATCATTTGACATCTTAAATATAGAAAATGGTCGATCAAATTTCATTAATTCAACCGACCATTCAAATTGTTATTGATGTAAATTATTTATGCATCTTCAACCACTGCATCTTCTACTTTTACACCATCTGATTTTTCTTCTTTCTTATCATTGTCAGGATTTGCCGCATTCTCTTCCTTTGTATTTCCTTTCTCTTCTTCTGTCTTATCAGTACCATCTTGGCTCTTTTGCTTATCGACATAGAATTTCTCAACTATAGGGTTCCAAACTTCTTCTAATTCTTTCTTAGCTTCCATGATCTTATCATGGTCTTTGTCCTTCAATACAACAACTGATTCCAATGTATCAAGTTTCTCCTGTGCTTTAGCTCTATCTTCATCTGATGTAGCCTTGACAAAATCTTCATTGACAATCATCTCTTTTGTATTGAACATGTAACGTTCTGCATCATTGATGTCATTAGTCTCTTGTGTCTTCTTTTCATCAGCTTCCTTGAACTTCTCAGCATCTTCCTTGATTGCTTTGATTTCCTCATCAGTAAGTGTGTTGTTACTGATTGTAATGTGCTGTTCTTTATTAGTACCAAGATCTTTAGCAGTAACTGTAACAATACCATTTGCATCAATATCAAAGCAAACTTCAATCTGTGGTACCCCAGCTTTTGCCATAGGAATTCCATCTAATCTGAATCTACCAATAGACTTATTGCCAGAAGCAATCTTACGTTCACCTTGCAATACATTTACTTCAACCATAGGTTGGTTATCAATAGATGTAGTGAATACCTGTTTCTTCTGACATGGAATTGTTGTATTTGCTTCAACAATAGGTGCCATCATATCTCCCTTGGTTTCGATACCCAATGACAATGGAGTAACATCAAGAAGCAACAAATCACCAGTAGAATTACCGGCAAGAATATCAGCTTGCTTAGCAGCACCCAATGCAACTGCTTCATCTGGATTTACAGATTGATTCAATGGCTTATTGAATTCCTTCTTCAATGCCTCTTGTAATGATGGAATACGAGTTGTACCACCTACAAGCAAGATACAATCAATATCATCATACTTCTTACCAGCCTTCTCTACAGCAATCTTTGCCTTTTCAACCGTACGATCATTCAAATTCTTTACAAGAGATTCAAACTTAGCACGAGAAAGTGTCATAGCAAGATTCAATGGTGCACCATCTTTCATAGAAATATATGGAAGATTAATCTCTGTCTGTGTTGAACTTGACAATTCAATCTTTGCTTTTTCTGCAGATTCTACTACACGAGCATAAGCCATATTATCCCTTGTCAAATCAACATCATCTGACTTCTTGAATTCATCAACTACCCACTTTACAATAGCATCATCATAGTCTTTACCTCCAAGATATACATCACCATTTGATGCAAGTACTTCAGCCATACCATCTGACAACTCAAGAACAGAAACATCGACTGTACCAGTACCAGAATCCACTACTACAACAGTCTTGTCTTTCTTGTCTTCCATCAAGTTAGCAGCCAATGCTGCTGATGTTGGCTCATTAATTACACGAAGTACATTCAATCCAGCAAGCTCACCTGCTGTCTTGGTCGCTGTACGAGCAGCATCACCAAACCAAGCTGGTACTGTAATTACTGCATCTTTAATTTCTTCACCTACATAATCTTGTGCAACTTTCTTCATCTTACCAACAATCATAGATGAAATCTGTTCAGGAGAATATTCTTTGTCATCGATCTTAACATAAGGCTTACCAGACTTATTTACAATATCATAAGTTGCAAGCTTCTGCATCTTCTTTACATTCTCATCATTAAAATCAGCACCCATCAAACGTTTTACAAAACTGATAGTGTTCTTTGGATTTGTTACCATTGCACGCTTTGCTGCATTACCAATCTTCACTTCATCTTTTGTAATCTGTACTACTGATGGTGTTGTTCTTGTTCCTTCTTCATTTACTACCACAACTGGTTTACCTGCCTCAATTACTGCTACACACGACATACCCGTGCCTAAATCTAGGCCTAAAACTTTACTCATTTTAAATTTAATCTTATATATGTTTTTATTTATCTAATTAATATATAGAAAAAAGTGTGCCAGAATTTCATGATTACAAAATTCTGACACATTGTCATATATTTGTGACAAAATGTCACTCTGTTACCTCAATCTTATTGATAAAATAATTTGCCGTTAAGCTAAACTTAACTATTACTTTGGTATCACCAATTTCCAATGAAATCATCCATGGTGCTAGTTCAACATCTAATTTATCTGGGCCATCAACCTTCTTTACATCAAACTTACCACCAGTAACATCAGTTACTTTCTCAATAAGAGATTTGACACTACCAATCTTACAATTCAATAATGCTTGTCCTAAAAGAACTTCAACGATACGTGAAGCTCCACTCTGTTTCTTCAATTGCTTCATAAAAATTCATATTTAAAAGTTTTACCAATATATAATATAATATTCACTAGGATGGCGGCTGGGGCGGCCAGGGAGCGGAATAGTATGCTGAAGCATATTCTATCAGCCTAAGACTTTTTAGTTGTTCCTGGTGACTTTTTAGAGTTTTTATTCTTTCTTCTAGTATACATCTTTTGAAATGCATGAACTTCTTCTGGTTCTACATAATCTACTATACGATATTCATGCTTCAACTTTGCTTTTATTCTCTTATCATTATCTTTATAGTCTGAAATTTTCTGCTCAAGAAAAGCTTTATCCTCATTAGGACCTTCAGACAACATACAAAACCATTTTGTCCATTCAATACCAGTTCTTGTATGGTACTGGTATCTTAATTCAATATTGTATAAGTTACTCATTTGTACAATCTAAGAATTTGTTACCTCTAAAACCAAACTTCTCTGAAATTTCTTCTGAAGTCATATCTTTTACTCTATTATAGAAAGTAATCCATATAGGGAGAGCAAATACAAGCAAACATATTGTTGCTAAATACATATTATCAACTATCAATATAGTAATTAATGCTGACAATATCCCAAGACAAAAATGAATTGTCAATGAATTGATATACTTATGCATCGTATGATGTAATTTTCTTGTTAGTATAATAAATGAGAATACACATGTTGTGAATAGCTGCTCTGAAATCAAAGCTATGTAATGTATCAGATGATGCACTATCATCATACAAATCTAATACACATGATTCAACAATACAATTTGATGACTCAGCTTCATCAAATATATTCTGTTTTGTTGCTATTCTCCAAATTTTCCATTTGATATCACATTCCTTCATACCTGATACTGCATTCAAGCAATCATTAATGTTAGGATATAAATCAAGCATCTGTCTTGCTATCTTGCCAATAATCTTTTCAATATTAGCATTAATCTTAGCATATATAACTTGAGGATTTGTATTTATCATAATTTCTATATATTGTTTAATTAATAACGAATGATTCCACCGACTCTTTCAATATCAAAGTTATGTAAAGCCATCATACCTTTTATTACATTCACAATACCATCTAAAGTCTTCTTATCATGAAGCATAGTATAGATGACATCTTTTACAGATGGCCATGCATCTCTAGTAAAATATCCGTTAAGACCGTTAAAAATATCTTCTACCAACTGGTCAAAATTAACAGTAACTACTTCATTGAGGTATTCCTCATTACCATAGTTATTAGCAACTTCACTGAGAGCTTCTGCAATATGTAACTTAACAAAATCGATAATCATAATTTTAATATTTAAATGTTTAACTTACGATAATAAGATAGAACAATACCAAGAAATTTCAAAAAATTAGCAATGTAAAACTTCTGAATATTTTACAAGAGCTTCACGATATGCAATCATCTTAGCATCAGAAAAATCTAATACAAAACCAATCAGTGTATCAATATCTTTCTGTTCCATCTTAACAATATTGTTATGTTCAATTCGACTGCAAATAGAAATACGAAGAAATTCAGGAGTAAAACTATAAATTGCACTAGGAGAATAAGTTGAGCAGAAATTAGCATTAATCATTGCAAGTTCTGTAGCGTAATCATTCAAAGTCTTTGTCATCATAATCATAAAATTTTAAAGTTTATATATTAATTTAACGATTATAATATAGAAATGAATTTAAAAATTTCAAAACAAATACAAAAAAAAGTGAATGATTTTCATCATTCACTTGGTATCAATCCTAGTACTTCAAATGTAGGTTTTACACCAGTACCAAGATATTTGTCATATATGTATTTTTCACAATTTTCAAGCTTGTCTGTCCAGTTTACCCATCCATGTTCATTTCTATCACAAAAATCCCACCAATAGAAAAACAAGAACTTCTTTCTTTTCTGCACTGCATATTCTTTAATAAGATATGTAGTATCATTGTAAGTATACTGCTTGAATATTCTCCTTACTACTATACGATATTTTTGTTTCAGTATAGCATCATTTATAGCAGATATGAATTCTTTCTTTTCTGCTTTATCTAACTTACTTAAATCACCAGTCATCATCACTATCATATAATGGATTATCATAAAAACCAGAATCGGAATAGCTATCAACATCATTGTCTTCACCATACTCTGTACAATCAAACCATCCATCTTCTGGCAAATCGTTTTCATCAATTACTTCTTCACCATTTGCATAATTCAAATAGCCATTTCGATCTGTTGTCACATAATCCCCATTTTCTTGCCATTCTTCAGTTGTATATCTATTGCCTTTGTTGATGTAAGACTCTTGCAACATTTCTTCTTTAGTCATCAAATCAATTTTCACTTCCATTTATATAGTAATATTTATTAATCTCGTTGTCCACAATATACTTCTGTACTTGGTGGTTTTGGTAAATACATAAGATGATTGTCAGCATATTTTTGAAATGCATCACAAAAAGCTTTCATAATCATCATATTTCTATAATAATCATGATATTCTTCTGAATCAATATCTGGTCTAGGAAATTCTAGATTCATTTTATCGGTAATAAACCAATAACATTTATTGACCATTTTATCATAATCATAACGATCAATATCATATCCACCAAACAATCTATCTCTTGATACTTTATCTTTATTTTCTTCAATAAAGGTTTTCAAAAAATCTTCGTAATTCATATATTTAATTGGTTTAAAAATAATATCTTTAATTAAGTATTAGTTATACTTCACAATTACATTTTCTGGACGCTTCTTAACATAGTCATATTTATTTGGATAGATGTCACCATCAAAATATGGATTTTCAGTTTCTATCTCTACAAATGACTTACCTATCTCAGTTACTTTACCTAATGCAAGTGACTTCCTAGAAGATACTGGATTTGTAAAAGCTACAATATCATTCACTTTAATTTCTGTTCCAAAAAAATCTTTCATAAATTTTGTTTAAAAATCTTTTATCTCACTTTTAGTATACTGAACTAATTCACTTGACTTCCATGGTACATATTTGAATGCCTCAATATCAATAGTATAATGGACAATAATGCAACAATACTTCCAATTGTAAATGCTAATAATATATCGTGTTCCATATATTGAACAAATCGTCCCTTAATATTACATAAATTATTACATAAAGAAGAGAGAATCCTAAGATAAATTTTTCTTGATATTTTTCTGGTACTGCAAAGCTTGTAAATATAGCTATTACAGTACCAATCAACATACATAGAATTTCTTGCATGGTATTTACTTTTCTACAAGATTGTCAATCATCATTGATTTACCTAACATAGTATCACCACCAGAAAGTACAGCAGCATCATTATTGATGTTATATTCAATAGTTTGTAATGCACTAACTGCATGGTTATGTGAATAATAGATATTGTTTGTTTTGCTTCTGTACAAGTCAGCAACAGGATTCAACCAATAATAAGTGCAAGATACCTGACCTTTTGAATTCAGAAACCAATACTTTCTGGTATCACTAACAATATCATCTGTATTGACAATCTCCATCTTTCCATTATTCACATCTTTCACTTCCATTTCTTGAATAAATCTCAAAGGACTCTTACCATATCCCTTTCGTGGAATAATCACAGTTGGTTCTTTGATGATTTCAACAACACGATTCTTTGTTGGATTGCTAGCTGATACTTCTCTTGCTTTATCCTTATTATCTGATAGTACAATCAAATCACCTTTAGAATAATTAGAAATATTGAAATTATTAATTGTCTTCTCAAATAGGCCAATCTTAGCAAGGTCTTCAAAATTAATATCTCTAAGGCAATCCTTTCTAGTAACACCATATTGGTTTGACAAAAATGTGATACCATTCACAACATAAACTTTATCATTAACATTAAGCTTAATCAATGGATTTGCTTTAACATACTTGTATACAGGAACTGGATTAATCATAATCTTATTTATTTATAAAGTAATAATTCAATACAACATCTCTTGAATCCTTCAAGATTTCACTGTTTCTATCACCATGAACAACATAAATTCTCTTATTAGTAAAACCAACAACAGTACCATGTTCAAGGCATTTTCTAGATTCACCTGGATCACAAAATACAACTTTGTCGCCATATTTCAAAGTGGTACCAAGAAAATCTGTTAAGTTGGTTAAATTCTCTTTATTATGCTCTTTCATAAGTCTTATCAAAAACATCTGGTTTGCATGGATAAAACTCACCATTTACACCATTGATAATATAATCATTGATAGAGGCTTCCATATCACCTTCTAGAGTATGAATTACTAGAGTAGTACCTTTGTTTTCAACTGTTTCCCCCATAAAATTATCTATTTCAGTCAAATTCTTACCATTCCATTGAATTGCTTCAATAATAACTGGCTTCTTTCTGTACTTCTTAACCATAGCGTATTTTATTGATATTAACTTATTTATTTTACAATCTATTTAAGGATAAACCAAATCAACCGTGGTGCCATTATGACCAACTTTAAATATGATTTTATTTAAACTATATAAGCTTTTAATAAACTCAACTTCAGTATCATCTGGTTGATTTCCAATTATTTCCTTTAAAGTTTTTATATTCATATTACTATTTATATCTTACAGGATAGTTAGTTACTCTATCTCCAAGCATAAATTGCAGTATAATTACCATTACAGCCATTATCAATATTCTCGGCATACAAATATTTAACTGCATCGCAATTAAATGGCCATTTATTTTGTACAATTAATTCATACACTGCATTTACTTTTGTAGCTGATCCATCCTCATCAAATAATGCTAAATATAATTGGTCATCATTTTTACATCTGTATGGGTCAAATGGCTTAATAAAGTTACCATTCTTATCAAAACAATCTTTAATTTTCATCATAATTTTAATCTTTATTTATTTTACATATTTAATTAACATATCTAATATAGAATAAGTGCATAAAATTTCAAAAATAAATTCAAAATTTTATGCACTTTTTTAAATTATCCATTCAATTTAATTGTTGTCAAATCATCCCATTCGATAATACCATCATTTACTAAGTCATCTATCAATAGTTTGTTGATTTTCCATCCAGTTCGCATTCCAATTTCAGAAACATCTAAACTGTCAGGATATCTCTCTTTACAAAGCTCTATTATCAATTGCTTCTGAGCTTCTACGGCTTCTTTTCCTCTGTTATTCATAATTTTACTTTACAAATTCTGAATCATCTATAATACATATCTTATTCTCTTTAAATGATTTCTGTACATCGATAATTCTCTGATTAATACTTCCTCTGAATGGTATTGTTATGTTTCGTTTTTCCTTTACATAAGGGCCATCAATTATAAAATCACAATTCTTAATTACTTCTTTATGAGGATAATTCTTCAAATCTTCAATGAAATATCCTGTATAAAGCCAAATACTCTTTTCTGGATATCTCTTCTTTATGTTAGAAAGAAACTTAGCAAGTTCTTCTAATGCTTGTACAGACTGATCTAATGGGTCACCTCCAGAAATTGTTACACCATCAATATGCTCATCACCTATCAAATTCAATATCTTATCTTTATAGGTGATATTCGTATATGGTACCATATCATCTATCTTATGACCTTGGCCATATTTCCAAGTATGCTTATTCTGACAACCAGGACATGCATGTGTACATCCAGATACCCATATAGTTACTCTAAAACCAGGACCATTGTTGATATCTGGACCAGTAACTGCTATGATGTGCAAGTCGTTAGACTTGTCTATGTGTAAATCTTTTGTTTCCATATTTATAATATAGAATCAGGATGAACTTAAGTTCACCCTGATTTGATTTTTAAATTAAATTTTGTTCAACATGTTTTAATCGTTTAGAAACTTCATCTTGTTTACCTTCATTCATATTAGAAACATCAGTTGATAAATACAGTATTGTTATCGAACTAGTTTTTTATCAAGTTCTTCTCTCTGTTACCAGGAGCTCAGCGTACATATTCATCCAATTCTTATTTGGAGTCGGTCACTCTTGGGAATATTTTATTCTTTTTGTAAAGTTTCAATTCCTACGCGTTACGATGATTTAGAATGTTACTACTAAATTTATCTCGGTATTAACCAATAACGCTTTATTGGCCTCCACCGATTTTGACCGATAATAATCAAGAATATTACTATTCAAGACGGCTATTTTATTAACCAGTTACCATCCTTAGTTCCTCTATGTTATGGCTTCCACAATGTGGACATGTTCCATTGAAGTCACCTTTGCTATGACAATCTCGGCAGTAATCCAATGGGAAATGCAATGAGAAATATGGAAGATCCTTATCCATCGCATAAACCACTAATTCTTCACAAGCATCTATATTGTTAGTTGCTGAACTTGGCATTTCAACATAGGTGATGCATCCTGCATTACTGAACTTATCCAATTCACTTTCAATATCAATTTTCTTGAAGCAATCAATATCTTTATATACAGGTACATGAGTTGAATTGGTAAAGAATTTGTTATCATTATCAGTAACACCTTTAACATCATTACCATACTGTGCTCTGAATTTTGCCATTGCTGTCTTACAAAGTGATTCTCCTGGAGTCAAATATACTCCAAAATTCAACTTATCATTTTTCTTGAATTCTGCACATCTGTCATTGAATAGCTTTTCAATTCTCTTTCCAAGTTCAAGACCTTGAGCTTCTGTCTGGTCACATCCAATCAATATCTGCAATGTTTCTGCTAATCCAATTTGACCGATAGCTAATGTACCATGTTTCATGGCAGATACAGGACCTTCTTCTGGAATATATCCAACCATTGTATTGTTTGTCCACATGAATGGTGCAGACTTAGAATTCTGACTGCAAATCAAAGTAAATCTTTCAAGGAGCATTTCTCTTGCTTCATGAATCTTCTTATCAAGCAACTTCATGAATGTCTCTACTACATCTTTACTACCAGATTCTTTTGCCATCATAGCTAAAGTAGGCATGATGATAGTAACAGGACAAATGTTTCCACGGCCATCTTTCTGGTTTGCAGACAACATCCAATTATCTTGTACTTTACCATTTTCTGCTATCTTTCTAAATATGTCAAAGAAATAATTTGAATCACAATTTATATCATAACCATTATAAGTTCTGCAACCCATCGTGCTCATCACTTCATATCTAGTGAATTTCTCTGCTGGTTTTACTTTAATTTCCCAATGATCTTCAATAGAGTCATAATAACCTTCCAATGACAAATAATCTTCATAATCAGGATGTTCTGATAGCCATTTAGCAAATGCACAGTATGTTGATTGAGAGAAATTGAGCAAATCCTTCAATGCACGATTCTTTTGCTCTCTATCAAATATATTACCTTTCCAGTTAGTACTCCAATCAACATTACAATAATTAGGATAATCACGTTGTGTTGTAGATTTCAATGCTAATCTGAATAAATCATAGTTAGGACCAGGATTCTTTTTAGAACCATGAATTTCCTTACTGTATTGGAATATACAACATGGGAATATAGCAGTACGATGATACTTACCAGTACCTTCTAATGTCATACTAATTAATGCTCTAATGATTTCACGACCTTCCTTTAAAGTGCATGTACCATAATTGATGCTAGAGAATGGCAACTGAGCGCCACTACGTGATTGCAAACTATTGAGATTATGACTCATTGCTTCAGTAGCTTGTCTTAATTCCTTCAATGTAGAATTCCAAGCCTTCTCCCATATCATTTTCTTCAATGGTTTCAACAATCCAACACCAGTATAAATCTTATCATCAACACTAACATGCTTGATGGATTTAGAATCAATGTTAGGTTTAGCCCACTTCATCAATGGAATTCCATCACACCAATTGTTGTAATGCTTAAAGAAACTCTTACGGAAATATGGTACCATTGTCCAATCAAGATGTGATGAAGAAATACCACCAAACTGTTCAAGTGATTGTACTTGGAAATTGACAGCTATCAGTTGGAATGCAGTATTCAATGAATTAGCAGGACGAATGTCACACTGTTTCAATGTAATGCCATGTTCAAGAAGAATATCAACTGGATCTGTCAAACAATTGTGCATCCCCGATACAAATTTGTCAAGATCATGCTGATAAATCATGTTTCCTTCATGATTCTTTCTTGCCATCTTCGACATACTGTTTTTCAAAGCAAAATCTTTACAAACAACTGCTCCAGCTTCACCAATACGACCACTAAAACTGTTTTCATCAAGATTAGCATTCTGATTTACTACATTCTTAGCATAAAGTTTTGTAGCAATATTTTTAGCAAGCTTTGTATTAGATTCTCGATACCTAGATCTCTCTTCTCGGTAAATGATGAATTGCTCTGCAGCTTCATTCTCTCCTACTGACATGAGGAAATCTCTCAAGAAATCTTGTACAGTCTCAATATCGACCACATCTTCTTTTATGGTTTCTAACCAAGCCCTTATTGATTCTGTAAACTTACTAATAAGTCCATCAGGAACTTCTTTCTTCACTCCATTCTTATACACCTTTTCAAGTGCATGAATTGGCTTGTTAAGGTCAAAGCCTTGGACTTTACCATCTCTTTTCTTTACTTTCATAGTTAATTTATTTCAAAGATCTATTTGTAAAAGTGGAGAGGTAGCTCTCCACTGTATATTAAAATAACTTCCATATCAAATCACTTGTGGTAGTTTGTTTGCCACTAATATTTGGTTTGCTTCATCTAATTTCTGTCTTGTCTTTATGTATAATCCAAATCCAAGACCAGTAAATCCAGAAAGCAATACCAATGTCCAAATGCTTATTGTAATATCAAACATAGATTTATCCTCCTATTGTCTTATTCTTATTCCACTTATTGAACTTAGAATTACTGATAGTAAACCCAGCGGCACCAGGATGTCCACCTGCGGTCTTTACCAATCCTTTAATCCATCTTCCAAGATTGTATTCTCTATCATCATCTTGTCTTACATTATATATAGAACCAGACCATTTTCCATTAGGCAAATGCTTAAAGACAATGGCATGATCTACTTTATCTGCTACAGATTCGAACATTCTGCTTGATGATGGACCTTGACAGAACAATGCAACTGCCTTGCGTTCCTTTCCATTGATAATAAACTTCCAATCAAAATCACCATAGTTGTTTACTAATTGCTTGTTCTTATAGTTTTCATATTCAACAATGTTTTCTGCATCAAGCACGGTTTCACTAATGAAGTTTCTTCCATAATCAGATTCAGAACCATCATCGTACATAATATGCTTTACACAATCATATACTTTATCAAAATCTAGCTCAAAGTCTCTGTTGATTACAAGATTGACACCATAACAATCATCTAATCCAAGACAATACTGCTTAGGATGGAAACTGTCCCAACCAGCAAGATACTGAAGCAACTGTGGCATATTACCATTATTCTGATTGATTCTAAGTACATCAAACAAATGTTCATAAACCAATCCAATTGTTGAAGTAGTTGTTGCTCTATATCCAGGTGTATCATCATATCCATATTGCTTTGCTAATGCTAATGTTGGACCATGATGGTCAAACCAACTAAAGCTTAAACGACAACTATATGCATCATGCAAGAACTTCATTACTTTCCAATTATTGAATGAAACATCAAGCATATAAACATGCCCAAATTTGTTTATCCAATTATAAGGACACATATCATTCTTTCTGTCTTTAGCTAATGTATCTAGTATATTGTAATCTGCACCAAGTAAAGTAACATTTTCCTTCTTAGTTCGTAAATGTTTAGATATGCAATCAACAATCCAATGATACATCAATGCGGCGGAAAACACACCATCATTATCTTCTTTATGATATACAATCAATACTTTATTTGCATTCTCTTTTGTCAGTTTCAAAACATTCTTCATCATTAATCTTTATTTAAATTTTTAAACTCTTCTTGAATTACTACTACAATTACATAGGCAAATGCTGTAAACACCATTGATATTATCACATAAAATGATGTTGCAAATATGCACATGCCCATTTTTTCTTCAACTAAGTTTGTTGCAAAAAATTCCAAGTGATATAGCATATAACAGCATATACAATACATGGAACCATTATTGTTCCAATCTTACAATCTTGTACTAATCTCATGATTTTCAAATATCTAATTCTGTAAACATGAATGTCAATATACAGGTAAATAAAGTCATGAATACCAAATTATGAATCATAACTTCTTTACCTGTATATTCAACACCATGTTTCATCTAATTCTGTAAACATGAATGTCAATATTATAATTATGATTATAGTAAATAAAGTAATGAATACCAAATTATGAATCATAACTTCTTTACCTGTATATTCAACACCATATTTCAATATAAACCAAGCTATTCCAAAGAAAATCAAATATAAAATGCAAAAAGCTTTATGGTTGAATTTCTTACTCTGGATGAGTTCTCCTGTATTCATCATCGCTACTAATTATTAAACAAACTAAACTAACAAACACAAAAAATAGATATACTAAGATGAATCCTGGAATAGTATTTTCTCCTACATTATTCAACCACATCAATCCAACAAGTATCAATGTTGTAATGATATAAGTCTTGAATCCATCTTTCTGTATCTTATCTCTAAAAAATGTATTTATCGAAATTGTTACCTTCATTTCTTTCTTTTTTCTCTAACCACCCTGTTAATGGAATTCCCCACATATAATGAATGCCACAAATACTAAACATGCTGAAATTGATGTCATAAAGATTGACAAACAAAAATCTGTTTTTCTGTTACTATTACCCATAAAATAATCAGATAATGGATAAGACAATATAGCAGAAATCAATGAAATAGCACCATAATATCCATATAAACCCAATTCATATAAAGTTGGAATTTTTCTATTCTTTACTATTGTTGTATTCATTATGAATATGCTTAGTAAAATCTATTTCTTGTTTGACTTTGTTAATACTTACATTAGTAATCTTAATATGTCTAGCTATGTTTTTCGCCTCTTGCTCATCATTAGCAATAACGCTTATGGACAATGGAATTACTCTACTAGTAAACTGCCCATATACAGTAATATCGGCATGTACTTTAAATAATTTTTTATTTCTCAAGTTTTCTACATCCATCATATTGTATTTATCAAATTTAAAAAATCAAACATAATATAACAAAGATAGCAATACACCAGAATATAAAACTACCTATGGCCTTCAAAACAAATCCTCCCATAAAAGCAATACTTCCAATAAACAGTTTTATTAATCCTACTACTATAAACAGGACAAGTACTGTTACGAAAATACCTGCTAATAAAGCAATTATTCCAAAAATCAATTCTATCATAATTTTATCATTTTTTGTTCAGATATAAGATAGAACAATCTAGGGTTATTTCAAACTTTTATTTAAATAAAAATCACACAGGGACGTTAAATCTGTTTCAGGTATATAAATATACTCCTAAACAATTTTCCGCTCCCTGTGTGACCCAGGCACATCCCTAGAGAACATTAACTTAAGTTCTTAAACAGAACTATAAGTGATGTTTATTAACTTAAGTTCTTAAACAGAACTGAAAGTGATGTTCATTATCTTCTCTTCTTTGGTTGTACTTTTTTATGAATAGATTTATAAGTGCAATTTGTCTTCATCTTCTTAAGCATTGCTACTTCTGTTCGCAAAGTCTTTACTTCTTTCATCAATGCAACATTGTCATTATACAATGAATTGAGTTTAGAAAGTACAACTCTAAAGTTAGCTTTTACAATAGAATCAGAACTCAACTTATTATGATTGTCATTATTTGTAATGACTGTAGTAATGTTGTTCAGTTTCTTTACACTACATCGACAATTAGGATCATGAACAACAAAACTTTCTGCATTGCCATTATCATCACATTTTACAATATTGATGAACTTATGATTTTGATAGTCAAATTCCATCACTTTACCTTCTGATGTCAAGGTATCACCTACTATAGCCATATTATCTATGGCAATATCATTTGATGATCCAGTACATTTGTTGACAATAAGCATGCTTCCTGTAAGAAACAATACAAATGTTATAGCTGCTATAATAGCACTCTTAGTATTTACTTTCATAGTTATAATATTTTATACTTCTTCTGTCATTTTATTGTGTTCTGCTTTTCTTCTGTTCTTGTGTCCAGTATAATATGTTCTAGAAATGTTGGCTGTCTTAACCGCTTCTATGGCATAAATCAAATCTTTCTTATTGATAGCTTTTGTTTTCTTGTCATATCGGCATGCCTTCATTCGTTTCCAGAACCTTGTCTTTCTTACACCATCTGGTCCACAATTGTATGTCAATGATGTCAACCCATCAACAAATGATTGAGTATATATAAATCTATGGTCAAGTTCAGAAAGCAATTCTCTTACATGAACATTGAATTTATCCATATCTTTATCAAATAGCTTATCAGCATATTCTTTACTTATCTTATGTGGGATATCATCTTCATATATTACATGACCATAACCTATAGTATATCTCTTTTCTCCTTTAAGCTTGTAAGCAGTAAGGACACAAGATTCATATTTCTTTATGAACTCTTTTCCTTTCTTACTTATGCTTGCATTCTTATATGTATAAATATGTTCATAAGTATTAGTATGATGTTCGCGTATACCAGAAGATTTTGCCATTGTATTGATGTCAATAGTCATCATCTCTTCAATACGCTGTACTCTTTCTTCTATAGTCAATGTATCTTTTACTACACTATATAGCTTGATGTTCTTCCAAAGATGAGTACTATCTTCTTTTTCTTTTACTAATGAATTAATGTTAGGACTAGCATTGATGAACATAGGTGGTATTGTTCCTGATAATGCACCAAGAAATGCTGAGCATCCTATCAAATATTTTATCTTCTTCATCATTATCTTACTTTAAAGTTAAACATTATACATATTGTTTTAACGTTTAAAATATAGAACAAACATAAAAAATTTCAAAATATATAAAAA
>ENA-OWPL01000127-OWPL01000127.1-human-gut-metagenome-genome-assembly--contig:-NODE-127-length-58249-cov-3.520844_pt1 | contig 58249 bp, 56 predicted proteins | sample MGYA00248263_ERZ651844 | MGnify/ENA primary metagenome ERZ651844 (study PRJEB26924, sample SAMEA4378256) | human gut metagenome | biome: human gut; feature: human-associated habitat; material: faeces...
CGTAGCTCTCTTTAAGAATACCTCTCTTACTTCCGGGTTGATGATAAGGTCAACATATCTTTGTCTGTATCTCTGATCCTGGTCTTTCAGCCCTGACCATTTATCAGGAAGAACCTGGATAGACTTAGAGAGGAGTACGACCTTTGTTGCATGGATAGAGATTTCTCCTGTCTTTGTGCGGAATGCATATCCCTTGACACCCCAGATATCACCGATGTCGGATTTCTTGAAAGTTGCGTACAGATCTTCTCCGATTGCGTCACGCGCAACATAGATCTGGATGTTTCCCTTGAGATCCTGAATGTTTGCGAAAGATGCTTTTCCCATGACACGCTTGAACATCATGCGTCCTGCAATGGATACGTGGATCGGATCGGCATCCATGATGCTTCTTCTCTCCTCATAATCTGCTTTGACTGCCTCTCTTGCAGCTGCCTCGTCCATACCATCGGTACTGACTGCCGGTCTGCCGGCTAAAAGCTTCTCTTCGTGTGCATTGTAAAGTTCCTTCACATCTGATGTGTGATGAGTTACGTCATATTTTGTAATCTGGAACGGATCCTGTCCCGCTTCCTGCAGATTTGCAAGCTTTTCACGGCGCACCTTTAACAGCTGGTTGACATCCTGCTGCTGTCCGCCCTGCTTTCCGTTATTCTGTCCTGCCATTTTCATTTCCTCTCTTAATCTACGGTTGATCTCTGGATCTCGAGTACCTTGTAAGATAACTCTCCAGCCTGTGTCTCTACGGTAATGGTATCGCCTACTTTTTTACCTAACAGTGCGCGGCCTACCGGTGATTCATTACTGATCTTTCCCTTTAAGCTGTTTGCCTCTGTGGAACCAACAATTTTGTACTCTAACTCATCGTTGAACTCGCAGTCGAGAATCTTTACCTTACATCCGATGCTGATCTTCTCCAGATCGACCTCTTCCTCAACAACGACTTCGGCATTCTTTAAGATCTTTTCGATCTCCTCGATACGCGCCTCGATGTCTCTCTGCTCGTCCTTTGCTGCATCGTATTCTGCGTTCTCGGACAAGTCACCCTGCTCACGGGCTTCTTTGATCTTCTGAGCAACTTCCTTACGCTTTACAACTTTGAGATTCTGCAGTTCGTCTTCGAGCTTTTTCAGACCTTCATAGGTCAAGATATTTTTCTTATCCATTTGATTTACCCCTGATTCTATATTTTTTATATGCAGCTTTTTGAAAAAAGCGCATAAATAATCCACAATAACCTAGGTATTATAGCGAATTGTCCACATTCTGTCAAGATATTCTCCTTCAAACCTGACTGTCGCTCATCCGTGAAGTTACCGCCCGCCCCACACCGTGTCCACCCAGCAACCTGAACAGCAATTCCGTGAACATCGACACAGCTTTCTATGCATCAGACGAAATACTCCATCAATAGTGTCTCCAGCTGTTCGTAATTTTCCACCTGATTGATTGCCACACGCAGCCGTGCTCCATGCGGATATCCGGCGGTATACCATGCCGCATGCTTGCGGATCTCACGGATACCGATATATTCACCTTTAAACTCCAGCATCATCCGGGCATGACGCAGAATCATCTGTGCCACCTCCGATGCCGGCGGCTTCGGCAGATGCTCCCCTGTTTCAAAATAATGCAGGATCTGCCGGAAAATCCACGGATTTCCCTGTGCGCCCCTTGCGATCATGAAGCCATCACATCCGGTCTGTTCTTCCATGGCAATCACATCCTCCGCCGTAAGCAGATCTCCGTTTCCGATGACCGGAATCTTTACGGCTTCTTTTACCTGACGGATAATGTCCCAGTCTGCCTTGCCGGAATAGAACTGCTCCCTGGTCCGTCCATGCACGGCAACTGCTGCCGCACCGGAAGCTTCCGCAATCTTTGCCATCTCCACCGCATTGACATGCTCGTCATCAAACCCTTTGCGGATTTTTACCGTAACCGGTTTTTTGACCGCTTTTACCGTCTTTTCAATAATCTCTCCTGCGAGTTTTGGATTTTTCATGAGTGCCGAGCCTTCCCCGTTGTTCACAATCTTTGGCACCGGGCAGCCCATATTCAGGTCAAGAATATCAAATGGGCGATCCTCAATCTGATGTGCAATCTCTGCAATAATATCCGGATCTGATCCAAACAACTGCAAAGACACCGGGTTTTCCCGCGGATCAATCGTCAGAAGTGCCTGTGTGTTGCGGTTTTTATAGAGAATTGCTTTGGCACTTACCATTTCCATGCACAAAAGCCCTGCCCCCTGCTCTTTGCACAACAAGCGAAATGGCAGGTCGGTTACGCCTGCCATAGGAGCTAATATTAAATTGTTTGGCAGTGTCACACTGCCGATCTGAAGTGGTCTGATCATAACTATTTTATTTTCCGATTCTGTTTTTTATACACAAGATTGATCCCTTTTAACGTCAGGTTCGGATCGTAAATATCCACAGCATCCGTCTCATTGGCAATGATGCGGCCAAGTCCTCCGGTTACAACGGTTTTGATGTTTTCAAGTCCGACTTCGGCTTTCACGCGGTTAATAATATATTCGGTCTGCCCGATCTGTCCGTACACAAGCCCTGCCTGCATACTTGTGATCGTGTCTTTTCCGAGAATTGATGCCGGCTTTTTGATCTCGATCTCCGGAAGTTTTGCAGCATCTTCCCACAAGGCTTTTGCTGAAATCCGGATTCCGGGTGCTGTGATCCCTCCCTGAAAGGCTCCGCTTTCATCCACATAATCATAGGTTGTGGCGGTACCGAAATCAATGACAAGCACCGGACCTCCGTATATTTCGTATGCCCCGACTGCATCCACAATACGGTCAGCTCCGATCTGCTGCGGATTCGGTGTCACAATGCGGATTCCCGTTTTGATGCCCGCCTCCACCACGATCGGTGTGATATGGAAATATTTGACAAGTCCGCCCCTCAGGGAATGCATCACATTCGGCACCACGGAACAGATAATGGCATCCTTAATTTCTGCCGGATGAATATCGTTCTGCTCCAGCAGATTCATAAGCATCATCCCATACTCATCCGATGTCCGTGGCATTTTTGTCGTAATACGAAAACTTGCGGCGATCTCATCGCCCTGAAACACCCCGCAGGTAATATTCGTATTTCCAACATCTATGGTTAATATCATTTGTCTTCCTCCTCGTCCAGTGCCTCTAAGCCTTCGCCCAGATACAGAACTTTGTAATACATCTCAAGTGCTTCCAGCAATTCCCTTTTTTCGTTGCGCAGCTGCTTGATTTTCAGCACGCTTCCGATCTCATCATAGCAGAAATCGCCCTCTTTACAGGAAGTGCGAAGTTCCAGATTTCCCGCTTCATCATATACCAGCTCTAATACTCCGCCGATATCCTCGGTGTAAATGACGCACATGATTTTTAACTCATCACGGATGGACTGTGGAAGTCCGTTGAAGTTCTCATTCAGATAAAATTTTTTCTGGTATGCGTTGGATGCGCACAATACTACCTCATTTGCCTCTTTAGACATATCCATAGATTCCTCTCACGGAGACTTCTCCGGAAGACACCAGTTTTCTTGACTCCCAGGTGTCTACGATCAGTTCTCCCTTTTTTGTAATTCCCATAGCCTTTCCCTCAAATGGCTCCTTCGGATCCAGTACGCGCACCTGCCGGCCACGGTTCACCAGCAGCTGATCGTACTCTTCCTGTAATGCTGACAGATCCTCGGTTTGCAGATAGATGGCATATAACCGCTCAAATTCTTCCAGAAATGCCTCTATCAGATCTGCACGGTGTACACGTTTTCCGCACTCCAGCAGCAGGGAACCTGCATGATCCTGCAGTTCTTCCGGGAAGCTTTCATTGTGCACATTAATTCCGATTCCGATCACTATATGGTTGATATAGTCAAACTGTGCACTCATTTCCGTAAGAATACCACAGATCTTCTTACCATTTATGACAATATCATTCGGCCATTTGATCAAAGCCTCTGCTCCCGTCACCCGGTGCATTGCATTTGCCACTGCCATCGCTGTCACGAGGGTCAGCATGGATGCATGGTTCGGATTGATGTCCGGTTTGAGCATAAGTGTCATATAAATTCCCGTTCCCGGAAGGGAATCCCATGACCGTCCGCGACGTCCTTTTCCCGCAGTCTGCTGGTCCGCTACCACAAAAGTTCCGGACGGATGTCCTTCTTCTGCCAGTTCTTTTGCTTTCGTGTTCGTGGAATCAATCTTGTCAAAATAATACGTTTCCGCGCCTGCCCATTCGGTCTTTCGGATGCTTGCCAGCTCCACTTCGTCCATACGGTCCGGCACAGATACCAGATGATATCCCTTATTCTGCACCGCCTCAATCTCATAACCGGCCTCTTTCAGCTGGTTAATTGCCTTCCAGACAGCGGTCCGGGATACGCCAAACTGATTGCACAGCTCCTGACCGGACACATATCCGTCCATCTCACGGAGCAGTCTTAAAATTTCTGCTTTCATAATCATACTTTCCATTCACAAAAATATGTAAACGTTTTTTCTTAGTCAGATAACGTTGCCTTCATGATCGCCTTGATGGAATGCATACGGTTCTCAGCTTCATCGAAAACAACGGAGCGCTCACTTTCAAATACCTCATCGGTCACTTCCAGCTCGGATAATCCAAACTTTTCATAAACCTGTTTTCCGATCGTGGTCTTTAAATCATGGAATGCCGGCAGACAATGCATGAAGATCGCGCTGTCCTTTGCATTTTTGAATGCATCGGCATTGACCTGATACGGTTTCAGGTCATTGATACGCTCTACCCATACTTCTTCCGGTTCACCCATGGATACCCATACATCTGTATAAATGACATCAGCATCCCTGGTTGCTTCCGCAACACTGTCTGTCAGTGTGATGGTTGCTCCTGTCGTGGAGGCCACGTCCACACAATAATCCACAAGCTTCTTGTCCGGATAATATTTTGGATTGGTGCAGGCAACAAAATGCATACCAAGCTTTGCACAGGTAACCATCAGGGAATTGCCCATATTGTAACGGGCATCCCCCATGTATACAAACTTCACACCCTTAAGTTTTCCAAGATGCTCCTTGATGGTAAGCATATCGGCAATCATCTGTGTCGGATGGGATTCATTGGTCAGTCCGTTCCACACCGGAACCCCTGCATATTTTGCCAGTTCTTCCACGATTTTCTGTCCGTATCCACGATATTCGATTCCATCAAACATACGTCCAAGAACACGGGCCGTATCCGGAATACTTTCCTTTTTTCCAATCTGGGAACCGCTCGGATCAAGATATGTCACATGCATACCCAGATCATGTGCGGCTACCTCGAAAGAGCATCGGGTTCTTGTACTTGTCTTCTCGAAAATCAGTGCAATATTTTTTCCAACCAGACTGTCATGCATGATTCCCTGATGTTTCTTCTCTTTCAGCTCTGCGGACAGATCCACAAGATACAGAATCTCCTCCGGTGTAAAATCCATCATTTTTAACAAATTACGTCCCTTTAATGTCATTGCTCTTCCTCCTTAAGTGTACGTTGAAAACATTTTACTCCATTTGCCGGAATTTTACAACAATGGTATGGAAAATTGACCGATCAAAAAAGGAGCTCTGCCTTTCGACAAAGCTCCTGGATTTTTAAGTTTAATAAAATACAATCGGTCCTACAACCGTTCCCGCATGACCGCTGGATGCCAGTTTGAAGTATTTTGCCCCACCTGTCGGATCACTGCCGTTTAATGCGGCTCTCGCTGCCTGTCTGGCGCTTGCGCTGACACCGCTGGCAAGTCTTGCTTCAAGTCTGCCGGAAGATGCCGGTCCAAACTGACCTCTCTGATAGATAACTCCGTAGATAGAATTTGCAAATCCGCCGCTTCTGACACGATTAACAACAACCGCTCCAACCGCTGTCATACACTGTACGCTGGTTCCTCCGGCCTCACACTGTACAAGTGCTGCCAGAAGTGTCTCTTCATCTGCACTTGCGGCAATCGACGCATTCTGTGTTGTCCGGGAAGATGCCGACTGACCGGACGACGATTTCTTTTCAGCAGAAACAGAAGCATTCTTCTTTGCTTCTTCCGCTGCCTTTTTCTCTTCTGCAGCCTTGATTGCTGCCTGTTCTTCCTCAATGGTGACTGCTTTGCCTGTATCCAGTGTGACGGTCACATAATCGTCACTCACATAACAGGTATCTGAACCAACTTTGACGGCAATCCATCCGTCTGTTTCTTCGGCTTTTGTATTCACATCCATGTGCTCACCCGATGCAACGGTTTTCACTACCTCCGCATCTGTGTCGGGTGCTTTACGAATACGAAGACCGTCAATGGAAACCTTCGCAACCGTATCACAGTGTTTCTTTGCATAATTTAATGCATCTGTTCCTGTCACACAATACTCATTCTTTACATATCCTGTTACATTGCCGGACTCAATCTTTGTCCAGGTATCGCCTGCTTCTTTCACAACTGCGCGATCCCCTTTGTACATCTTTCCGACAATTTCGGAATCAGAATCTGCCTTTTCGCGAACGTAAAGAAAATCATCCACCTTCGCCATCAGCTTATTCTGCCACTCCTGTTCCTCTTCGGAAACAGATTCCTTTTCCGTGGTTTCTTCACTTGTATCATTTCCGGATATAACCGTTCCATCTGCTGTTGCCGCAACCAAAGCCGCATTTGTCTTTTCAACAGAAATATATCTGTCCAGATAGTCTGCTGACTCCAGTTCATATTCATTCATGGCAGATGCCACTCCGGCAATCCCGTTATTGACAAACTGTGTGTCTGCTGCATCCTTTGCTGCAATATTCACTCCATTACCGGTAACTGCAGTGACCGCCAGTGTGAGTGCCAGTCCCGACACGATTACACTTTCCATCACCTTTTTGCTTGCTTTCATTGATGAACCTCCGTAGTTTGTTTCATCCACCTTTTACCCGTGGATTCGTAACATTTTATGCAATAAGTATTACACTTATGTTGCGTTTTTAAACACTTTATTTCATTTGTTACAAGTTTGTTACGTGGCTTATTGTAGCACAGGAATTTCCATTTGTCAAATTTTAGTATAAAAATGGGTGGTGTTCTCCACTTTTGCTCATATTCCGTTTAAAAAATGGGTGTGCGTTTTCACTGCACACCCATGCCGGTTTTGAAAATGTTACATATTTTATATTCCTGTGTCAATTTATGTATTGTTTTTGATAAAAAACATTCCACTATGGGAAAATTTCCTGCAAAACAGTTGAAATTATGCGGTTTTCTTCCTCATCCTCATGTAAATTTTTATTTTGCACTTTCTCCGGTGATACACTTTTTTCTTCCTTTTTCCCAGGCTTGTCCATGTGTTTTTTTAAGTACAATTCCAGGCGTCTTCTGCACCGGTTTGCTTTTTTCTGTTGCCGCACAATACAAAACACCCCAATTGTTAAAAATAAAAAAAGTATGATCTGCAACCCCATAATCATTAACTCCATTTCATTTTGCCACCTGCTGATCCACATCAGTATTGTCATATCTGCTCCCATCCTTTCATATTATATAAAATCATTTCTTACTGTATAAATCTTATTATAATGAAAGAACGTCATCACCGGAATATCCTTTCGGTCGCAAGTTTCGACATATGTCGTTACTGCTCATGTTGCTTGACATTTCTATATGGATCATATAGAGTTGACTTAAGTAAAGAAAAGAGGAAATATCGAATGGCTAAATCAAAGAAAATTGTTATGACCGGTGGCGGAACTGCCGGACATGTTACTCCAAACATTGCCCTTATGCCGGCACTTCAGGAAGCCGGTTATGAAATTACATATATCGGTTCCTACAACGGAATGGAAAAAGAACTTATCGAAGCACAAAAAATCCCTTATATCGGAATTTCTTCTGGAAAACTTCGCCGTTATTTTGACTGGAAAAACTTCTCCGACCCTTTTAAAGTATTAAAAGGATATGGGCAGGCAATCTCCATTCTGCGCAAACTCAAACCAGACGTTGTCTTTTCCAAAGGTGGATTTGTCTCTGTTCCGGTTGTTCTTGCCGCAAAGCACTGCCATATTCCGGCAATTATCCACGAATCCGATATCACACCGGGACTTGCAAACAAAATCGCAATCCGCGGTGCAAAAAAAGTATGCTGTAATTTCCCGGAAACCATGAAATACCTTCCAGCGGAAAAAGCAGTTCTTACCGGTTCACCGATCCGCCGGGAACTGTTCCACGGAGATGCCGAAAAATCTCTTCACTACTGCGGTTTCCCGGATCACAACAAACCAGTACTCCTGATCGTCGGCGGAAGTTCAGGTTCCAAGGTCATCAATGAAGCGGTACGGAAAGTGCTTCCGGAACTGTTAGAGCAGTTTTATATCATTCATCTTTGTGGAAAAGGAAACCTTGATGAGAAATTAAAAGGCGTGGTTGGCTATGCGCAGTTTGAATATGCAAGTGCAGAACTGACCGACATGTTTGCCCTGGCAGATCTTGCCATTTCCCGCGCAGGAGCGAATTCCATCTGTGAGCTTCTTGCATTACACAAGCCAAACATCCTGATTCCGCTTTCTGCCGCTGCCAGCCGTGGTGATCAGATTTTAAATGCGAAATCTTTTGCAAAGCAGGGATTTTCTTATGTGATTGAGGAAGAAAAACTGACCGATCAGACATTACTTGATGCAGTACGCGAAGTATATGCCGACCGTGAAAAATACATCCGTACCATGTCAGAGAGCGGTCAGATGGATTCCATCGGAACGATATTAAAACTGATTGAAAGTGTTTCTAAATAATTCACACGCCAAAACAAAAAACATGCATATCTGCTGTACGTTTTTCCAGCGATATGCATGTTTTTGTATATAGAGATACAGATTTTTTACATCTTCATCTTATCACAGATTTCTTTCATCTCATCATCGGAAAGAGATAAATGCTCCCACTCAGGAACTGCCTGATCGCCTGCTTTACGCGGAATCAGATGCATATGGAAATGAAATACGGTCTGTCCTGCTGCTTCTCCGTTATTCTGAAGCACATTGTAACCGTCACATCCCAACACTTCTTTTTCCTGTGTAATAACTTTCTTTGCAAGCTTTGCAGCCTTTGCGAGTACTTCATCATCAATCTCAAACATATTTGCATAGTGCTGTTTCGGCAGAATCAACGCATGTCCCTTTGCTGCAGGACTTGCATCCAGAATCACACGGAAATCCGCATCTTCGTAGATCGTATTGGTCGGAATATCTCCGTTTGCCAGTTTACAAAAAATACAATTGTCATCTCTCATTTTTTTGCCTCCTAAAATACAAATATCTGATCGAGCATACGAAGCGTTTTAAAATTCCCTTTCGCTGTCATCTCACCCGTCATAAACGCTCTCTGGAATGTCATCCGTCCGTCAATGATTGACTGCAGAACATCTCTGCTTAATTTTGCAACCACGTCAATCTTTTCTTCCTGACCGTAATGAATCTCCAATTCTCCGTTTTCAATTGCTACATACAACGGCTTTTTGATTCCTTCGATAATAAAGGAATAGCTGGCAGCAAAATCCTCGGTAGATACAAAATGGCTTTCGAGTTCCTTCACAAACGGTGTATCCATATCATCATCCGGTTTTCCAAGCATATCTTTGAACATTGATGCCAGTTCCTCAATATCCTCTTTCTGCTGCTTCACATAAGTATCATCCGATACATACTTCGAGAGCTGTTCGCTCTCCTGTGGTGTCAGATTCAGCTGCTGCGTCCGCAGAACGCTCTGCTTTACTGCCTGATTACTGGTCGGAAGGTTTTTGATCTTCTGGGAAATGGTTCGGTACAGGTTTTCCGCTTTCTTTTCAATGATCAGCGTATAATCTTTATTCTGCTTGAATTCCACCAGATCCTCTACATATCCGCATAACCCTGCACATGGTAATCCACCCAGAATCTCCCATGCATTCATCAGCGTCAGTTCTCCCTCACGCTCCCCATAGGTTGTGGACATAACAATCGGCTGCATATAGGTATGGCTGATTTTTTCCTTATCACCATATAACCAGCAGGCATCCAGAAACTGCTGCATATAACCACCGATTCCCAGCCACTCAATCGTTGTGGCAAGAATAATTCCGTCTGCCTCTTTGAACGTCAGTGGAAGGGTTGCAATTTCATTCTTATGCTCATATATATTGAATCGTTCGATGTTTACCCGAAGTTCCCGTAAAACATCTTCCATCTTTTTTAATACATACAGTGTCGGGTCATCCAAAAGTCCCCGGCCTCCATAATACACGTTGATTTTCATCGGTATACTCTCCTTGCTTTGATACTAATTAGTATAGGGATTTTCCCCCGATAAATCAACTGCTTTACGAGGTTTCCGGTATAAAATAATTGCAAGAACAAATCCCATTGCAAGGCCACCGATGTGTGCCCAGTTGTCCACATCCACGCTGGTAATTCCATAATACAGGCTGATCACAATCATAAAAAGCAGCCCTTTGCCCGTAAGAGATTCATATCTTCCTTTATGTATCATCACAATCCACAGCAATGCCCCGATAATACCGAAAATAGCACCGGATGCCCCTGCCGATACCTCATGCTTTCCCCATGCGGTCATTTGCACATAGGACAGTGTACTTCCTCCCACACCGGCGATCAGATACAGACACAGGTATTTGATATGTCCTATCGCTTTCTCCAGAATCGGACCGGCACAGATCAGTACCAGCATATTATTCAAAATATGTTCAAATCCAAAATGCATAAAAGTAGCTGTAAACAGTCTCCAGTATTCTCCCTGCTTCACATATGGCGGCCAGACCGCCCCCATTCTTACCATAAACTCCGAATTTTCTGTATTTCCAAGGATTTCCAGAATCACATAAACAAGAACATTCACAGCGACAAATCCCACGGTTACAAATGGAAGTTTCTTTTTTTGTGGCATACTTTTCCCTCCTGATTTTTTCACATGCTATCAGTATACTCACTTCCATTTGGAAACACAAGGCAGTTAGCAAAAACGATATCGGACATCCGCGAAACGGATCATGTCATTACTGTTTAATTTTCTTCTCTCTTTGTAAGCCAGCGGCTCATCATTCACAAACGTACCATTTGTCGAATTTAGATCCTCAATATAATAGATCTCTCCATCACGATCAATCCGCGCATGCAGCTGACTAATCGTATCTGCCTGTATTTGTATGTCCGCATCGGGACCGTACCCGATTCTTGTCATTTTCTTTGTAACACAGATATCCTCGTAAGATTCAGCTCCCTGATACAACAACATTCCCCTGACTTTCCCTGTCATGCTGTTCAGGCATACCGTTGGCCGATATTCGGGTTGTGCCACCGTTTTTATTACTTCCTCCGGATATACAACCGCAGACTTCGAAAGTTTTCTGGTATCCTGCAGGCATTCCCTACTTCCATGATAAGATTCATATACCTGTTTTTCGGTTTCTTCCTCTTCCAGAAGACCTATTTCTATCAGTAGCTTTTTTAATTTTCTGATCCACTCCTTCTGCTCCTTTTTCTTTCCCTCCTTTTTCTTTTCCCCCTTTTTCTTTCTGTTGGCTCTTTTTACAGTTTCATCTTTTCTTTTTTTGTCTGGATGATCTTCATATTTTCTTTCAGAAACTACGGGTTGATTGTTTTCCTCTCTCCAAACTTTTTCCATTCCATTTCCCCCGGATTCCTCCACAGCCGCCTTTTTCCCCTCATTTTGTCTGGTTCTTACAATTTCATCCCGGATATCTGTAATAGAATAACCATCCAGAAGCGTCTTCTCATAAATTCCATATGCTGCTTTTACCGCCCGTGTGTCTTTATGATCCACTTTTGTAAGCAGAAATTCCATTAACTGCTGAAATTCTGTCTCAATGGTTCCACTCCCACCCGGATATACGGTAAAAATAATTTCCTGGTTGCTGTTGGTAATAAATATTAACTCGGGATCCAGCATCAGGCAATTGGTCTGAATCAGATTCCATTCCAGAATCTCCATCTCACTGCAAATGCTCATAATCAGTTTTTCAATGAAAGAAATATCTACTTCTTTTACCCTGCAATACATATCAAGCGACTGTTTGCCGGATATGTTATACCAGTACTGTCCCTCCCCATCCATATATGCCTTTTCCACTGCAAGAAGTCCCGGCAATTTTCTCCGCAACATCAGCTTTTCATCCAGCCCCGCATGGATTCCCGCCGCAATTTTCATAAAACTTCCCGTAAGATTTCTTTCATATACTATTTCCCGATTGATCATTTTTTCACCTCTTTTAACGTCTGATACTGATAAAAGGAATCTACTGCCCACATATCTTCTATCTGTTTTTCTTCATGCTCCCCACGTACTTCATGCAACAAATCAATTCCTGTACACATAGCTGCTGCCATCGTCCATATCAGAACCGGTATAATCACAGCCGCTTCTACGGTATAACTTCCTCTCCATTTCATATTTTCTCCTTTTATCTCTGTATTCCCCACATGACCAAATGTGCCCCTAGCAGAAACGGCACAAACGGAAACTCGGATTTTCTGTTTTTATGCCCAAATATCAGTAAACCAAGAGCCGCAATTCCCGCAATGGTAATGGCAATCATGACAATTGCCATCATTTCACCCAATGCATAAAAACATCCCATGCATAAGATTACCAGACCATCCCCATATCCAATACTTTCTCTTGTACTCCAGGCCAGTATAAGCATAAATATCCCCGGCAGTAATCCCAAAAACCATACTGGATTTTTCCAACAGCCTCCCAGCAGTGATACAGCCATACCTGATATTCCCAGCAGCAAAATTGCCCAGCCATGAAGTTCCTGTTTTCTCATATCTTCCCAGGATAGTCCTGCCAATCCAAAGGTCAATATGCACATTCTGATTATTTCATAGTTGTTCCGTATTATTTTACCTCACCTCCGCATTCGCCCCACATTTGCCACAGGCCCTTTTTCCTCCCGTCTCTTCCAACAGAATCAGATAAATGGTTCTTTTTAATCCACTGCAGGCAAGATCACTGTGATAACAGGTTCCGTAATCCGTCACATACACCTTTCCGGAGACATAATTTTTCACCACGCACCCGGAACATGCGCTGTATTTATGTTCATTTTTGTTTCTCATGCCGCTGATCTGTGCATAATCCGCACTTTTAATACTTAAATCCAGATAATGACACTTTCTGCTCCTGTGATAAACGGTTCCATGTTTTGTAACATACACATAATCACTCTGCTTTCCATCTGTACGGTCGCCAATCCACTTATGGCTCTTACTTTTCTGACAGATACCAACACCCTTTACCTCAAAAAAGCTAATTGGAATTTTAATGTAATAATTAACCTGCAAATTAATATAATTTCCTGACAGATCGGATTTCGCCATCGTAATCGCATGTTTTCCACCACGAATATATTTTTCCGGCAAACTGTACGTTCCCAGCTCCTTTCGAAAATACGCTTCCGCAGATACCAGAAGCCCCGTTTGCGATGAAACGGCAGATGCTTCACATGCTGTTTTTCTGCTTGCATAATTCAACGCCTCCTGAACTTCTGTCTGAATCTGCAATACCCGAAAGAAAAATAAGAGCGTAAGGAAAAACACGGCTGCTACAGGAATGATCACGGCTGCTTCCAGCGTATACGATCCCTTAAAAAAGGAACATAAGGATGCCTTTTGGCAAGGATGTTCTCCCAGGTTATAGATATCGTCTTGCGGATTCGAATCTATTGGTTCGTTTATTATCTTATGAATACATGCCTGCTTCGGAAAAGGTTGATATTTGAGGGTAATTGTTGGTTTCCACTGTCCAAAAGACATCCTTACATCCCCTCCTTCCCATGAAAATAACTATATCCGGAATGATTTTGAATCCGGAATCCATTTGAGAAATTTTCAAGGATGGATACAAAGCCAAGAAATACCGGTTGGAATTCATAGGTGGCAGTAAGCTCAGTTTCACACAAAACGTGGTCCATCTGAAAATTTTCGTACCCTTCCTGTGTCTGTACATACGCTTCCTCCACATCCATGGTGCGCATTGCAAGGGTATTTCCCTTATGAAACAAAAGCAAAATGGCAGCATATTGTCCATAATCCAATCCCTGAGAACAATCTTTCGCCACAGACCAGCCCGACAAAAGTTCCGGAATCATATGTACATTTGAAGTCCAGTCCGCATCACTTTTTATCATTGTAATTTTCCCACCGGACAATAGTGTCCTTACATCTAACACACTTTCTGCAAATGCCCACGCTACTAAGATTCCGTATTTTACAGCTTCGATTACGGCCGGATTTGCGGATACTCCAGCCAACGTGACCGCAAGTGCCATTGCCTCTGATTGTCGCTGGGAAGATGCGGTTAATGACGCCATATTTAACGGTTCTCTCATTGCCAGCAGCTCCGTAACCACAATTTTTAAATTATCCACGTCATTTCTTTTTCCGCCCAGAACATACTCCAGCTCATATTCCAATACGCGATCCTGCTTTTTTTCCACATAGTTTCCAAGATAATTCACCAGATACTGATAAAACAATACTTTTTGATACCAGTCTGTTCCCACATAAGAATCCATCGTACCTTTTTCCAGACTCCTGTGTGAAACAGTTTCTTCTATATTAATAAATTTTCCGGATACCTTTGTATTTTCCGGCAAAACAAGGGATAGTACCCCTTCTTTTTTTACTTCTGTCACCGTTTCTAAAGGATTCTCTGTTGCTGCTCCCGTTTCCTCAGAATCCTTATCTTTTATTTTATAACTCTGACGCGCCGCACCTTTTAACTGTCGGGATGATGAATTACCTGCTTTACCTGTCTCTCCTGTTTCATATTTTTCCGGATGCTTCAGTGCGTCCATTGCATCTGCAATGCTCTCATCCGGATTTTTGTAGTCCTTTTTTACTTCTTTTACTGCTTCATAATGATTGTAGACGGACTTTGCCATCTCGTAGGCAATATTCTTTTTCATATAAGTACACACAGCCTTCTGAAATACGACACCATTCTGATCTGTCAGCAATCGATAGGGGTCATACCTTGCATCTGTCATCTCCGCGGTCAACAGACTCATCCCGGAAAGCAAAGTTTTCTGCTCTTTGCTTCCAAGATGATCCGATGTAAGGCCACGTAGCTGTGCTTCCCTGTTATTAAAACATAATTTACCTTTTGTATTTTCCACCCGTACTCCAAGGATTTTGTAAGTTTCCCACAAAGGACTGCAATAATCGGCAAAAACGGATTCCAAAACCGTATCCGTATTCATATACAATACTTTCTGAAGTTCATAATGTCTCGCCGCTTCTAAAAGTGTGAAAAGAAGCTGCGCCACCAGCATCAGTGAAAGGGCTGCAAACACAGTAATACTCGCCTTTTTTCTCACTATACCTCTCCTGCACGCTCTTTAATTGTGGTAAAAATATCCGAAACCAATGTTGTCAGTTTTTTCTTGAACAACACAACAATTCCTATCAATACCACAACAATCAACACCATTTCTACAACTCCTACCCCATCTTCTTCCATCAAAAAGTTTTTAAATCCTAACATAATTTTTTCTCCTTATACTTGAAATGACAGCATTGCCGGAATCATAATGATGGCAATCACGATGCCAAGCATCATCATAAGCGGCAACAGCATTTTCGTTCCTGCCTCTTCTCCCAATTTACAGGCCAGTGCTTTCCTTTCTTCTAGTGCATTCTCCGATTCCTGTTCCAAAAGTTTACATAATCCCCTGCTTCCGGTCTGTAAATTCTGTAAAAGAATCCGAATGAGTCTCTGATACTCTCCCAAATCCACTCTTTCTCCAAATTTCTGGTATGCAAGACGTTCACTTTCCCCGTCCAGGATTTCGTGATTCGTTATTATCATTTCTTCATAGATATACCGTTCTTTTATTTGTTTTTTCTGCCTTTTATCAGAATATTGAGCGGAAATTCTATTCCATGCCTGTTTTAATGACATGCCTGCTCCCAGTAAAATCAGAAGTTTACTCACAACTTCCGCATAATTCAGTTTCATCTGCTCTTTTTTTATATGATCCGCAGTACGTTTCCTCTCCAGAACAATTCCCGCCATCAGGAACAGAACCAGTACCTCAAAAAACAAAATTTTCCATACCAGATGCTGTTTTTTTTCTTTCCATTGCAGCTTCACCCCTGCCGCCTGATCCGGCAGCGTCAGATACCTCTCCCCTTCCTGCGTACTCTGCTGCTCTACTTCAGCTGCAATTTCATGAATGACCTTTTCCTGCTGCGACATCACTTTCGGGTATACTTGAAAAGAAAACGTATATTCCTCCCGGTACTTTTCACAGGTAAGTGCCACACTCGCCTGTACAAGTTCTCCCTGGGGATCTAATTGATCCTCCCGGATCGTTCCATCCACGTCCACTGCATTGTATTGATCCAATGTCCAGTCGGCTTTTACCAATCCTTTCACATAGCTTGGCTTCATATGCACCTGCTCTGTTACATGTGCAGCCTCTTCTCCCTCTGGGAAAAAGGTTTCGTCTATTTCCTTTTCTGCCCGGGAAAAATAGGATTGTGCTGTCTTTTCATCAATACATTGTGCAGGAACGCTTATCTGATAATCATAATCTTTCAATTGTTCTCCCGCATTCAGCGTAAGTTCCACTTCCTGTCTCCCACTGCCCGGGCTGCCTCGGATAATCCTGTTTTTATCATCCATACTGCGACTGGAAAATTCCATATATGCTCCAAGCAACAATAACAGGATACAAACAACCGATGCCTCTATGATTTTTTTCCTTCTCACGCTTCCCCCTCTACATGTGTATTGTCATTATTTTCTCTGCCAGTACAATTGCCCCGCCATAAGCTGCAAGACACACCGTCATAAACAACGCACCTGCCACATTTCCGTATAAAACATTCAAGAAATCCATGGATGTCACTTTCAGATATGCCAATATGAATACAGGTATAACATTCATTACTTTCTGTTCCATCTTTCTGGAAGCAATCTGTACCTGAATCTCCCTCTCCGTTTCATGGCGCACCCGCATATGTCGGGATGTCGCATCAATGATTGTCACAAAATTTCCACCGCTGCGTTTTGCGAACGAAAAAACTTCCGAAAAACCTGCAATATCCATATTTCCGCTTCGCGCAGAAAAGTCCGCAAGTAATGCCTCCAATGGCTGATTGAGACTGATGGAACAATTCATCTCCTTTACCTCCTGATACATATAGGATTTTTTCCCATATAATGCGAGTATTTCTTTTTCTGCCTCTTTCCACGCATTTTCTATAGAGAAACCAGCAAGTAAAGCCGCACTGATACTCCGGAGAGTATCCACAAATTCCTTCGCAAGCTGTAATTGCATCTGCTCTTCCCCTGCTTTTTTCTGACGCTTCATGAAAAACCAGATAAAAACAGGAAAAAATACTATCCCCAGCCAGCTGGCATAAAATAAATACGCAACTACCGCTGTCAGCAGCCCCGCCAGAGCAATGCTTCTACAGACCTCCTTCCGGCTCAGATGATACACGCGATAATCCATCTTCTATCTCTCCCTTCTCCCGGGTCAGCCCTGCCATCTCCAGTTTTTTACGATTCTTTAATATGCCACAGTGTTTCCACTTCCAGCTGCCCCCGATTCCTTCCAGTTCGTAAATCGGGGAAATCTGAATCTCGCCATCTTTTACTCCGCATACCTCTGTAATTTCCAATACCCTGCGGCTTTTATCCGGTAATCTTCCCAGATGAACGATCAGCTCTATCCCCGATGCAATCTGTTGTCTGATTGCAGCAATCGGCAGATCCATCCCCATCAATACCATCATTTCCAGACGGGAAAGAATATCTCTGCTTGAATTTCCATGGGCGGTAGATAATCCGCCATCATGTCCGGTGTTCAATGCCTGAAGCATATCAAATGCCTCCGCTCCACGGCACTCTCCAACAAGTATTCTGTCCGGACGCATACGCAATGCTGTGCGGATCAGATCCCGGATTGTTACCGGCTGGACGCCCTCCATATTTGCATTCCGTGTTTCTAAACGTACCAGATTTTTGATTCCCTGTATTTGAAGTTCCGCGGAATCCTCAATCGTTATAACCCTCTCATCCTCCGGGATATACTGTGATAAAGCATTTAAAAATGTCGTTTTCCCGGAGCTTGTCCCTCCCGAAATCAACAGGTTGTATTTTGCCCTTACCAGCATCTTTAAAAACTCTGCTGCATCTTCCGGAAGTGCCCCTTTTTGAATAAGGGTCTGCATATCCAGCGGTTTCTCCGGAAATTTCCGGATTGTGATCGTAGAACCATCCAGAGAAACCGGTGCCAGGACAATATTTACACGGGAGCCATCTGCAAGTCTTGTATCTACGATTGGATTCGATAAATTAACCACCCGGTTATGTCTTCCAACGATCTGCTGTATCACATCCTGCATTTTTTCTTCGCTGGCAAATGCCTGATTCCATGCATGAACCCTTCCTGCCTTTTCGTAAAAAATATGTTTCGGTCCATTTACCATGATCTCAGAAATTTCCGGATCATCCAGAAGTTCCTGCAAAGCATCCAGTTTTCTGAGTGAATTAAATACTCTTGCTTCCAGCATCAGACGTTCCCGAATGGAAATGGGTTCCTCCTGCATCAGCCGGGATGCCTCTTCCCCAATCAGATTTTCAATTTCTTCATCCGACATCTCCCGTGAAAGATCCATGCGTTCCAATACACGCTGCCGGATATCTCCTACATACTCATCCAACCGGCATCATCCTCCGGATACTGTCTCCAAATTCGTTCCATTTCCATTGCTCGACGAGCCGCTCGCAGGACACCACAGGGGTTGCCACAGGTGGAAGCTGTATCTCCCGCAGATTCTCGGATAACCGTTCTTCTCCGCGTTTTTGAATTTCTGTCAAAAATTCTTTCTCTCTCCACTGTCCAAGCCCTCCTCTGCTTTTCATCAGGAAAATTTTCTGGCAGCTCCCCAACAATTCAAAAAATCCCATAAACCGTGACCCCAGATTTAAAACGATGGTTGTATAATTCATTTCCTGCGCTAAAATCTGAAACAATTTCTGATACGTCAGATTTTTCACTTCACACAGACACTCGGTATTTCCCAGAGGATACACAACATCTGTCCTGTCCAGATGACCGATGCAGGAAACCATCCTGCTCTTTGAGTATTTTCCGCTTTCTGCCATCACCAGAAGTTCTTCCATCCCGGACGAATAAAATTCCCCCATCAGCTGCGACAATCCACTGTTTTCCTGCAAATCCAGAAGCAGAACTTTTTCGTTTTCACTCAGAATGGAGGACAGCGTGACCGCAAACGGAAGCTGCATTTCATTTTCTGCCAGCGAATATACTGCAAGAACCTGTAATTTTTGCTTCACACCCCCACTGGCATTTTTTATTTCCTCCCCAATCTGTTTTAAAATCTCATCGACGATTTTATTCACTTCCTGATACTTATCCACAAACACCACCCCTTTTTCCACCTCTTTATCCACATTTTCATTTCCATCAAACAGATAAATTTGTGGAATTTCACATTCTATCCTGTTTTCCCCAGCCAAATCATCCGACAGAACAATTGCATCCAGGGTTTTCCAGTTCTCCTGAAGTGCCTCCTTCTGGGAAAACATGTGCAGCTCAAGCTGATCCCGATAATGATTCATCAGGCAGCTGGTAAAACGGTCACCATACTCCCGGTCTCCAATACAGAGTCCCAATCGAGCTCTCCTCATAGCTCCTCCTTTCTTTTCAAAACAGTGACAGCCATACTGTCCGATGCGCATATAACATTCCCAGTAAAACCGCAACAGAAAAATGCATCAGATTCTGCTCCTGAACCCAGCCATTTCGATAAGAGGAGAATTTCCCCGAAAACAGTTCCCTTAAAAAAACCTGTGCTTTAAAAAGGCTGATTCTAAGATTGCGCATATACAACATCTTGAGCACGGCTATTACTGCTCCTGCCACAAATGCTGCCAGCACACAGTCTGTCAATGTTTTTAAATTTGTAAATCCACCGATAACGGAAAAAAGTTTGATATCTCCGGCGCCCAACACACCTATGAGATAAAAAAGATATAACATGATAACCGGAATAGAAATATTCAAAAGAACTTGAATGATTCGCGGCATTCCACCCAAAACTATACCGAATGCCATCGATAAAAATAAACCCATGATAATCAGCCGGTTACTAATCCTCATGCTGGTAATATCCTGAACGACTGCCACAATTAAGATTGCATACAGTGTCAGAACCGATGCCCCCTGCATCGAAATCAATTTGCATCACCCCTTTGTTGTGAATCGAATTATAACAATGCCTATTTTATTTGTCAAGCAGTTTTTTACAAATTTTTGTATAACTTTTCCATTTTTGCTTATACTTGTAAAAGAGAGACTTCAGAAAGCAGGTGATCCAATGAAATTGTTTAAGACAACCCCTCAGCCCCCTGACGGCTATGCAATACTTCTCGATAATCTGAAACAGACAACCGCAGAACTGCAAAATACCTATGCCAATCTTGAAAATGTCGTTGATCCGGATTTGATCGACTATTACATTTATCAGGCAAAAGCCGTACAGATGCGCTATAAATTTCTTCTGGGATGTGTAAAAAAAATAGAGGGAAACTATTCGCTTCCCTCCTGACCGTTCTCATTTTACGGAAATTTTATACAAAAAAGCCCCGGTGACTGTCCACATCCATATAATCTTCGTTTACGGCACCGCGCGCATAAGTCATCCCTGCATATACCTGCTGGGTATTTTTCATAAGGGGTGCACTCTTGTCCTGTTTCGCCACCTCTACAAAAGAAGTATACAACCGGTGCATGATATGTTCCGCTTCCTGCACTCCATCCAGCCGATTCTCGTACATCGCCCGTGAAAGCTCATTTTTACAGAACATATAGAGTTTATACAGTTTGTGCGAGATCGGATACGAAAAATTGAGACTTCCGATCAGCTCATCCAGAACACTCTGTGCATTCCGGATCGCATCCTTCTGTCCATCATGATCTCCCTTGCAGTGTGCCTGCCGAATGTCATCCACATAGGCAAAAAAGATATCGTAAATGATGACGATCATCTCACCGGAATTACACTGGCTCAGTCGTCTCGTAAAATCTTTTTTCAGCTCATTATCCATATGCTACTCCTATTTCTGCAGCAAAGACAGTACCTGCTGTGGAATATCATTTGCCTGTGATAACACCGAAACAGCAGCCTGTTCCAGAATATTCTGCTGTGTATATTCTGTCATTTCAGATGCCATATCGGTATCCATAAGCCCTGAATACGCGGTTGTCATATCTTCCTGTGTCTCTGCCAGACTCGAACTTGCGTACTCCAGACGATTTGTGTATGCACCGATTCCGGAGCGGACAGCACTTAATTTTGCAATTGCTGCATCCATCGTGCTGATGGCTTTGTCTGCACCTCCGTTGACCGCCACATTCACCGTATCCAGATACAGACTCTCCGAGGAAACTTCTGGAATATGTACATCCATATTCTGATACTGGTTTGCACCGATCTGAATTGTCATTGCACCGACATCCGTCACGTCAAATACAAGCGTCGCTCCTGTTGCCTGTATATCATCACTCAGCAGAAAATCCATGGAAAATCCACCCTTATCCGTGATTTTCACACGATTTCCCTCGACATTTGTAATTACTGTACTTCCAAACCCATCTTTCAGTTCTATCTCTGCATCGGTTCCGCTTGCCACAAGTTTGTAACTTTTGTCATCTGTATTTTGAACAACTCCCTGCGCATTTGACAGACCTGTTTTTTTTGCCATCTCTTCTGACATACCAATGGTCAGTGTTTCTTTTGATCCCCTGTTATCCGCAGTAATCTTATAAACCCCTGCCGTATTTGGATCTTTTTCAAACTTGCACCCGATCTCATCTGCCACAGATATCATCTGGTTATATACGTCATCGGCACTCATTCCCTTTTTATACTCGATCCCCACTCCGTTGACAGAAATTGTGCCTCCTTCGAAATCCGGATCATTGATCAGACCGGACAGATCCAGCTGATACTCTGCCTGCTTTGCCGGAGTCTTCACTTCCACCGTATAATCGCCCGGAAGAACTTCCTCGGAAAAGTCAATTCTTGTTGCGCTCCGTGCAAATTTTGTTCCATCTGCTGTTTGTGTTCCACTCACATATACACGTGTATTAGTCGAACCATCAAGCAACGTCTTCTTGTTGTACTCTGTATCTGTGGAAATCCGGTCAACTTCCTGTGTCAGCTGATCAATCTCGTCCTGAATACTCTGACGGTCCGAATAAGAGTTTGTTCCGTTTGCCGCCTGAACACTCAGTTCACGGATACGCTGCAGCATATTGCTGACTTCGTTTAATGCCCCGTCTGCAATTCTGAGTACGGACTGCCCATCATCAGAATTCGCTTCTGCCTGATCCAGACCATCAATCTGTGCTTTCATCTTGCTGGAGATTGCCATTCCCGCCGGATTATCCCCTGCCTTGTTGATCTTATATCCACTGGAAAGACGGCCCATGGAAATACTCAGTTTATTTTCTGTCCGGAGCAGCTGCCGGTTGGCTACAACAGCAGACATATTGCGATTAATTTTCATATTTGTTCCTTCCCGTATACGCTACGTTTGAGCATCCCTGCCCTCTGATTTGACGCTCCCTGTCATTTCATCTGACATATATATCGTCCGAAAATGCCAATTCTTTAATAAAAAAAAGTATAATTTGCAATTAACGGGAAATCGTATTATAATAGCAACATTAAACGATATTTGCAAAGGAGGATTTATCCCATGGCTAAAGTAACCAAGGATACTATGATCGGAGAACTTCTTCAGATTGATGAGAACGTAGCACCTATGCTTTTAAACATTGGTATGCATTGTCTTGGCTGCCCATCATCCCAGATGGAGACTATTGCTGAGGCAGCTATGGTTCATGGAATCGACCCGGATGATCTGGTAAATGATATCAACGATTTCATCGAGCATGATGCAACCGCATAGATTTCACGTATCAAAAAGGAGTGCTGAATTTCAGCACTCCTTTTTGATTTAAATTTTCTAAAGAGATGCAAACACCTGCAGTGCCTGCGGTCCCGTAATTTTATTTCCATGCTCCGCGAAATATGCTCCGACTGCAGGATTATAGTTTTTCTGCTGTGCATATTCGCAAATAATATTGCAGACTTTATTAAACTCTTCCGGTGTGTGGTCATCTTTGTGGATCACCAGATAAAACCGGTTTTTCTTCTCGTTCTTAAACAGGTCATTTCGTCCATTGTAATAATTTACAAGTACATGTGCGAGACGCTCCACCTGATCTATCGTCGTAAATTCAAACATTTTCGTCAGATCTGCCGGTACTTCCGGTACTTCTTCCGGTGCCTCTGTCTGCTGTGCATTTTCACTCTCCGGAGAGGCTTTTGCTTCACGTATTTTCTGGAAAAGTTCCAAAATATCATCTGCGCCTTTGCGTTCCACATTTCCGGCTGCTCCCGTATTTGAAAACAGTTCCTCATCTCCGGCTTCCGTAAACTGGGAAAAACGGGTATCGAGTTCTTCCGGGTATTCAACCTTTGTAATCAGCAAAACCAGGGATTCGGAAGACAATGGAATTGCCTCTACCATAAGTGGATTGTCACTCACATCAAATCCAAACTCATAATTTGCCTGCTGTATCATATCATGGAAAAGTCCTTTTGCTTTCTCAGAACCATATGCCAGTTCCCGCAGATTAATCTGACGATCTGCAAGATCCTGTTTTGTTAATGTGCATCGAATCTGATTTTCATTTACTTTTTCAATTTTCATCTCTATCACATCCTTCTCTGGAAATCGCTTTCCGTAAATGGTACACTTATTATAATCAAATGCCCTCCCGTTGTAAAGTTACCACGGATTAAAAAATTATAAAAAAAATACTTGCATTGCAAAATAAAGTGTGTTATAAGTTTATGCATGAGATGCGTCTCTGACCCAAAGGAGCGTATGAATAACAAAAATTTAATATTGTCTGACCGATACGAGCTGATTCGTCCCCTTGGCCAGGGAGAATGCGGAAGTGTCTTTCTTGTCAGACAGCAATCTTTAGAGCAGTACCGTGCAATGAAGCGATTCCCCAAAAATACTTCGGCACAACCGCTCTTCGCAATATCCGAAGCACAGATTCTAAAGTCTGTTCAGCATCCCGGAATTCCCACAATTTATGATTTTGAAGAAGATGAATCATTCTACTATCTTGTGGAAGAATATATTCAGGGTGACTCTTTAGAAGAATTTTTGCTTCATCAACAGTCAATATCCCAGAACCAGTTTTTATATTTTTGTGAGCAGCTTTGTGACATTTTTGCATATCTGCATACATTACGGCCTTCTCCGATTCTTTATCAGGATCTTAAGCCGGAACATATTATAGTATGTGGAACACAGCTTAAATTGATTGACTTCAGTGTCGCATCTTTTGCTGCCATTTCTGGAAAAGACTTCAACCATTTCGGAAACGTGGATTTTTCTGCTCCGGAACTTATCTCAGGAAAACCGGTAACCCTGAGATCCGATATCTACAGCATTGGAAAAATCATGGAATATATGATGCCATATCTGGATGCAGCCACCAACCGATCTATTTATCCCAAAATTCAAAAAGCAATTTCAGCAGATCCCGACCTGCGCTATGAATCACCGCAGGCTCTGTACTCTGCATTAAAAGAAGTAATTAAAACTACGGGAAGAACGCATCTCAGGCAGACAATTGCAGTCGTTGGAAATCACAGCGGCTGTGGTGCAACACACATAGCAATCGCGCTGGTGACAACACTTAACTACCTTGGCATTTCGGCGGTTTATCAGGAAAAAAACTGGTCAAACGATCTGCGCAAGACGGTTGCCCAGTTGAAACATGTGTGGGAAAAAAACGGTTGTTTCTTTTATCGCAATTTTACAGGATTTCCAAAATATGACAGTGGCATCGAAATCCCAGAGCCTGTCGCACAAATCATGGTAAATGATTACGGATGTGATTTTTCTTTCTCCTGCCTTGCAACGGCGGATCATATTATCTATGTGTGTGGAGGAGCATTGTGGCATCGGGACGATGCAAAGTCCAAAGACTTTCTTTTACAAAATTTTGGTAACCGCCTGCATGTTGTTGCGAATCTGTGCGACCACAATTCTGCCATTTATTTTGCCAGAACATTTTCACAGCCGGTCTATTCTTATCCGCTTAACACGGACATCTTTCGTGCAGACAAAGAAAAGCTGGATTTTGTTCACTGGCTGCAACAACCTGAGAAAGGACGGAATCGCCTATTTTTACGTTTCATAAACCATTTATTCCGGCTCCTGCAACCATAGGAGTCTGCGGTACAACAGTAAATTCCGGTGTAACACACTTTAGTATTTCGCTTTGCAACTTTTTACACAGCAGATTTCTGGCCCGCACCGCATACCTGGAAGTCAATTCCAGTCATGAAATCGCTGCGCTTTCTTCGAAAAAGGACCCAACCATTCCTTTTCGCTGCAAGGGTGTCAGCTACTATCCGGAGATTACACTCCGGCAGCTACGGGAACAGTTACATCTGCAACACAAGTATAAAATTCTGGATTTCGGGGTTCTGACTCCATACTCATTTCCAGAATTTGTCCGCTGTGATTACTGTATTGTACTGACAAATGTGAGTATTTGGAAGGATCGGCAGCTCTTACAATTTATTGAGGAACTGAAAAAAACAAATTTAGGAAAGGATTATAAAACAAATGTCCGTTTTATGAGTATGGGAAACCTCAAAAAAGACCGAAAAAGAGTCGAAACGTCCTATGGAATCCGTGTGATTCCGGTTCCCTTTCTCGAAAACCCGTTTCAAGTGTCCTCTCATGATTTTGGATTCTTTGAACAAATATGGAAAGGAAAACAGTTATCACATTAAATTTATCTACTGACAATCAGCTGGTCATTGAATTCAGACCAGAAGTATATGAAAGTCTGATCGTTACTTTTTAAAACGATCCATTAAAAAAAATAAAATAACAAATGGGCTATTATTATGGGTGTGAAATGAGTCTCAATGCAACTCCGTCACGCACAAAATAAACTGAAAAAAGACAAATGGGAGGGCAGATCCACAGACACAACTGCCCTCCCGAAAAAATTCAAACAACTTCTATTTCTTAATTTTATCTGATTCCATTTGAATCTGTACAGGCACAATGCTATAATCGGAATAAATATATAATTTGCCAACAGACAAAGGAAGGACGGCTCATGAAGAAAAAATCTCATTCCATTTTCGCTGTGCTTGCACTGGCACTTGTCATTGCTGCAGCGATCGTAGTCTTCGCCCTGATCCGCAAATACACACCGAGTAAGGAACACGAAGATTTAACCACTTATTATCATCTGACAAATTCCGATGAGGTTGCCATTGTTTTAAATAATGAAGTAACCTCTTCCAAAGCCAGGGTCATTGACGGTCATATTTATATCGATTATGATTTTGTCCATGACAATTTAAATTCACGTTTTTACTGGGACAATAACGAGAATATTCTTCTCTATGCAACAACACAAAATCTGATCTCGGCACAGGCAGAGCAGACCAGTTATATGGTTACAAAATCTTCCGCAGATTACGGTCGTAAAATTGTTACCATAAACTCTGATACTGCATATATTGATCTGGATTTTGTAAAGGAATATTCCGATTTTAAATACAAACATGTAAAAGATCCCCACCGGATCATTATTACCAGCCAGTGGGGAAAATACCAGACTGCCACTGCCAAAAAAAATGCCTCCCTGCGCGTAAGAGGAGGCATCAAAAGCCCGATTCTGAAACAAGTTTCTTCCAAAGAGGAAGTCACCGTGATCGAACAGGGCGACAACTGGGACAAAGTAATGACAAATGACGGTATTATCGGATACATGCAGAAACGTATGCTTTCCTCCGTCAAAGAAAAAACAAGAAAAAGCGATTTCACTCCGGATACCTTTGCACATATAAAGAAAGATTACAATATCTGTATGGCCTGGCATCAGGTCACAAACCAGTCTGCAAATAACGCGGTTTCCTCTGTCCTTGCCAATACCAGAGGAATCAATGTACTCTCTCCTACCTGGTTTTATCTGAATGACAACAATGGAAACATTGCCAACCTGGCAAGCCTGAATTATGTAAATTACTGTCATAACCAGGGGATTGAAGTCTGGGCGCTTGTCAGCAATCTGGAAAATAAAAATGTCGATACAACAGAAGTCCTGACCCATACCTCTAAGAGACAGAATCTGGTAAACCAGATTGTTTCCATGGCGATTCAATACAATCTGGATGGAATCAACGTAGACTTTGAAAGTATGAATGGGGAGAAAGTCGGGGATGCATTTATTGAATTCATCCGGGAGCTTTCCATTAAGTGCAAAAACAACGGGGTTGTTCTTTCTGTAGACAATTACGTTCCGATGTCACATACTTCCTTTTATAACCGAAAAGAACAGGCAAATTTTGCAGATTATGTTGTGATTATGGGGTACGATGAGCATTATGCCGGAAGCCCCGAAGCCGGGTCTGTTGCCTCTTTAAGCTGGGTAACCCAGGGTGTAAGCGATACTTTAAAAGAGGTTCCTGCCGATCAGGTAATTCTTGGAATGCCATTTTATACGCGTGTATGGGAAATCTCATCCGACAACAGTTCCGATGACACAGCAGCCGGTGCCAAAATTCCCTCAAAAATTTATGGCATGAAAGCTGCAAACGATTTTCTCGCCACACATGGTGCAACCAAAACATGGCAGGATGACTGTGGACAGAACTATTCGGAATTTACAGATAATGACACCACCTATAAGGTATGGCTGGAAGACTCCGCCTCCGCAGAATGCCGGTTGAAACTGGTAGAAGAAAAGAAGCTTGCCGGTGCATCCTTCTGGAAACTCGGATTTGAAACGAGTGATATCTGGGATACCGTTACCAGGTATATCCACTGACTTACCTGCATATATATAGGAATAAATAATTCCATAAAGCAGGTTCTATGAAAAAGAAATTTGAAATTCTTATGGTTGCCTGTCTGTTTATAAGTGCTTTCTTACTTGCGCGTGCATCAGCTGCACTGACATCTTCCAGACATGCGGCTTCCTCCAAAACCTGTATCGTTCTTGATGCCGGACATGGAGGAAGCGACCCTGGAAAAGTTGGCTGTAACGATGCTCTGGAAAAAGACATCAACCTGTCTATTGTGCTAAAACTCAAAACCCTGTTTGAAAACAAAGGATATAAGGTTGTACTCACGCGAAGTGATGATACCGTTCCTGCAGATGAAAACTCGCGCAGTGTAAAAGTAGAAGATCTGCGAAACCGCGTAAAACTGATCACAGATACCAATCCGGTTATGACCATCAGCATCCATCAGAACAGTTTTCCGGATGCCTCAGTCTCCGGTCCACAGGTGTTTTACTTCGAACAGTCTGCGGAAAGTTCTGCAATTGCCTCAGTAATGCAGGATACCCTAAACAACAGCCTTAATCCTCCAAAGCCAAGGGTTTGTAAATCCAACAACGACTACTACATATTAAAAAAAACACCCACACCGATCATAATTGTCGAATGTGGGTTTCTGAGCAATGAAACGGAAGCAGCTCTGCTGGTCACAGATGCCTATCAGGAAAAACTGGTCCGCGCCGTTTACCTCGGTGCCATAACCTATCTGGAAAGCGGAAAAGACGTACCGGATACTGCCACCTAATCCGTTTCTTTACAAAACGATATACTAGTTACACTTGATCTCAAACTCTTTATCCTGTGCAAACTGTGCACTGTTGTAAAGAATCAGTATATCGGTAGGTGAAAACATTTCCAAAAGCCGGTCTCCGCTTACATTCAGCTGGCGAAGATCCACAACGACAAGTTTTTCATAATCTTCTGCCAGAAAAGGAAGGATACTGTTCGCAAAAGAATCCTTGATCAAAAGCAGCGTTTTTCCGTTCTTTATTCCCCCGGTAATCTCAAGCACTGCCTGATTCCCACCGGTAAAAACGCTGTACTGATCTGCTGTTTTCAGAAAAGAAAAATCGTACAGTGTCTTTGTCTTTTTTTCTCCCATATTATAAACAACACGCAGTTTATCCGCCAGCTCATAAATCTCAATTTTGTCTGCCTGTCTGGCATAATTTATTTTTGCATAGGTTGTTCCATAGAAATCTTTACTGATGCAACGGAACTTCTTTTTCCCCTGTGCCCTCTGAAGATCTCCACCAACCGCCTTTGTGTATTGTTCATAAGCATACCATGCTCCCAGCGTCGTCCAGTGATGGTCTGTCCGGTAATAGATTTCTTCCTCTTTATGTGCATCCAGTACGGGCTCCACGGAAATCAGTACATCCTCTTTTTCCAATTTCTGCTGCAATGCATCATAAAACTTCTGCTCCTTATAATGAGGGGCAAATGCCGGAAGTTTTTCCCGGAGTACCCACGACTTTGTCGGCACCATCATCACATGGACATCCGCGTTCTGTTTTGCTTTTCCGACAAACTTCTCCAGAGCCTGCAGATTTTTGGAAATCTGCTGCGGATCAAACTCTTTTTCTGTATGGTGTTCCAAAAGGTAATGGTTCTTTCCGATGTAAACATTATGAATTTCATTTTTGCCCATAAACAATTCCATGTCTGTCTGGAACGAAACCCAATGATCCCTTCCGGGAAACTGATCCCGCAGATACGATTCATATTTTTTCTGGAATCTTCCATCCAGAACTTTCGTTATACTTATTTCCGGGCGTGTCTGAAGTTCTCTTTTTTCAACCGGAGAATAGGTTCTCTGATGCGACAGTGCTTCTTTTCCTGCCAGGCCGAGGAGAAGCACCATAAAAATCACCCCCGGCAGCCGTTTGAATATCCGTATCATAATTTTCTCTATTTGTACAGTTTATTGATGGCTTTTACGGCCTTTTCATTCTGCTTTTTATATGCAGCAATCACTTTGTCCTCGGACTGTTCCTCCTGCTTGTTGCTGATTGTTCCAAGCATGATAAAGCATACATAGTTTCCTTTTACATAAACTTTGGAAGCCTGAATCTTTAACTGGTTCATCGGGTACTGACAGGTATCCTGTATCAGTTTCTCCCTGTATTTTTTTAATGCCGACCGGATTTTCTTTTTGGAAGCTGCATTCTTTGCTTTTACAATAACCAGTGTGTCTGCATTTGCACTGATCATCGGCACCTCCGCAATTGCAGCACTGTACCATTTGGAAGAAATTCCGTAGCGTTCCTTCAATTCTTTCTTTGATACTTTTTCACTTGGGATATAATCATCCCCATACGCTTTCTTTACAGCATTGTATACTTTTTGTATGGATGGGGTTTTCTTCCCTTTCTGCGTGGATGCTTCTACCGTCACCGGTGCTTCCCATGCATTTTCCGGTGCATATATTCCTGTCACACAGGCAAGCACCAGTATCATTGCCACAATTTTCTTTTTCATTCGCCATTCTCCTTCCAGATCCTATATATTTTCATTCTTATCGTGAAACCACCTGTAATCTGGTTTCCGCACTATCCTACTACAGATCTTTTGTTTTTGTCAAAAGGGATTTTATGGAATTAATAAAAACTTCCGCTGTATGATACAACCGCGTTGTCTGTACCTGATTGGAACGGTCTTCCTCCAGTTCTCCCTGCTCTTTCATTTCACTTTCCCTCCGGATTCCGGACATCTCAAACTGCGACAAAGAAAGATCCGGTGTATATGCAACATGGATATCTGCCGGTTCCTGCATGGCATCCTGCAGTTCCTGCAGATGCTCTTCGATCTGCTTTGCGGTCTCTTCGCTGCCTGTCACAATTGTTCCAGAAATACGGTCTGATTTTACCTGAAAAGATGCCGTAATCTTTCCTGCCTTTTCTCCATCCAGAAAAATATCCACAAGACCCTTTTTCTTTTTTCCTCTTACGATTTTTAAAGAAACCCCGGTGACAGAATCTCCTGTCTGCATCGGAATCACATAACATTCTTCCTGCGATTGTTTCGCACCAATCTGAAACTGTGCGGTCATCTGGCGCATTTCCCGGATATCAATCGTGCGGACATCCGGATCTTCTACGATCATCGTATCCATCACATGCTCTGCCACATCCGCAAGCATCTCCATGGCATCTGCAAGATCCGAAGGATTCTCAAGGGCTTTTGAAAACTGTTCAAGTACCTGCTCTTTCATCTCTGCAATCTCTGTCATGGAATCTTTGGAAACATGATCTTGCTGAAACAACCGCTCCATCATCCGGTTTGGTTTGCGCAGCATTTCCGATGCTGCCATGACATTTATCATACTGTTTGGAATATCATACCGCTCCAGATAGGTATATACGTCTTCCGGTGTTTCTGCAAGCTGCTGATACTGCGCAAGCTGTTCCTGCCGATAGCTTTTTTCCGCTTCCTGTTCCCCAACGGATTCATCCATCTGCCGGAGTGCCTCTGCCAGTTGTTCCGGAGACATATTCTGCCACTTTTCTTCTCCCAGACGGGAAAGTTTTTCCGGTGAAATATGTTCCATCACATCGCGCAGACAATTCTGCTGGAACGCAGCCGAGATCTGCTCGTCAATTTTCGGACCTTCTGCTGTGCTGTCAACTCCGTCAAAATCATCGTCCACTTGATAATCCAGACCACTCTTTTTTTCTGAACGCACAGCACGCAAAAGGTTTCGCATCGTCACGTTCGATCCCTGATTCATCAGAAATCCAAGTGCTGCCCCATCTCCTTTTTCCACCTGTGCGATCAGACGGTAAATGCCGATATAACTGCTGCGCTCTTCCTCAGAAATCTCATAATTCTGCTCCAGTTTCCACAGATATTTGCTAAACCGTTCCTGCTCCTGTGTTCCGTTCTCCTGCTGAATCTCCTGTGCCGCCTGATTCAGCTGCTCCATAGTCATATCCAGTGGATTTTCCCCACGGCGGATCATTTCCAGCGTTACTGCCGGTTTCATATTAGAAAACGCACGCTGCATCTGCTCATCCAGTGCTTTTACTTCCATAATATTTTCCGGTGTAATTTCGGTATTGTTATATGCCAGTATCCGCACTGCACGGCGGTTTGTTTCACTTGTATCCAGCTGCAGATCCTGTAAAATATCGTCCACATTGGAAAATGCCTTTGTTATGGAATCCCCCATGTCACTGCGCGGAGCAGTCATCAGTGTTTCATAACTTTCATTTGCCTGTGCAAATGCGCGCTGCATCTGCGCTCCGGCATCATGAATCTCCTGAACGGAATCATCCGCATCCACCTGCCCGATTACATATGCCGGCTGCTGTTTCAGTTCGGCAAACACATCCATGGTTTCTGCCATAAGATCCACATTTTTTTCACTTGGCTCAACTCCGACACCGGCAAGCAGGTCTTTATAGTATTCTCTCTCCTGAGATTTTAAATCCTCGACCAGATCCGCCAGCGGTGTCAGATCCATCTCTACGCCTGCTTTTTCCATCGCCACGGATGCCTCACTGGTCATTACCAGACGTGCTTCCTCCATCTGTCTGCGTGCAGTAATCATGGAAGCATCTGCCGGACGTTTTCCTGCCGCAATTGCCTTCGCCATGGAATCCACGATCTGGTCCCAGTCTATATGATCGGTCTGCAGATCGTCCGATAATCCCTGCAGATCTGTCAGATACTGCAGATTTTCCGGTGTAAGGGGAATCTGGTTTGCCACCAGCCACTTGCTGTTGTCCACCGCATGTTCGTCATCGGAAAGGCCTGCTTCTGCAATAATCTCACGAATCTGCGGCATCAGGGACTCAAAATCAATTCCGCTCTGCTCCGGCTCCACAATATTTTCTGCGCTGCTGCTGTAATTGGACAGATACAGATTGCGGATGGTCGGCTCCATATCATTTTTCAGAAGATAACTCATCGCCTGTTTCGTGATCTCTGGAATCGAGGCAGCCTGTGCCAGTGCCTCCGCACTGTCCTGCACATTTTCCTCCGTCGCCGGCAGGTCGTTTGCCGCAAGAGAGTCCATGATCTGCTGCGTCACAACCGGACTTCCGGTGATCTCCTCTAACTGTTCCTTTGTGAGTGTTCCACCCATGGAAGACACATCCACTCCGGCTTTTGCCAGAGCCGCTTTAATCTTGTCTGTCACGGTAATAATGGTATGGCTGTCTGCATCGGAAATGGAAAATCCGTCCTCTTCCATCTTCTTTAAATCTTCTGTGGAAGTGGTATTTGCCACTACAGCGATTTCGTTGCTGCGCGCCTGTCCCGAAGAAATCTCCTGCCCTGCAATTTTTTCCGCTACTGTCTTTTCTTCCTGCCCCTGCTTTGCCGGGTTGGAATACGTTGCCATATCGATATTTCCAGCCTCGGACACCGCAGTTTTCTGCTGCACATAGGCTTCCTGTCCGCCAAAAGCTGCAACCGCTCCGGCATCCGGCATATTTGCCTGATAAGCCGCAATTGCCCTGTTACTGTTATCACGTTTTGCATTCCGCGTTACATCTTCCCATATATTTTTCTGCTCAACCTGCATGTATTGCCTCCGTACCATTACATTTTACGTTATAACATGTATCGGCAGGTTATCCCGGAAGCTAAAGGGGAAGATCCATATAAAAAGATCCGGAGTTTTCACCAGATCTTTTTTCCTGATTTACGATTGTTTCATTGCCTCTTCATATTCTGCTAATGTATATTTGATAAGAATTTTTTCTTTTGGCACGCCAAGTTCGACCATGTTTCGAATGGATGATATGCGCTCTTCACGCCGGCCTGTTTCCCGACCTTCACGCAATCCTGTTTCCCGATGCTCTTCCCATGCTTTACACAAATCTACCACCTCTTTCTCATCCTCACATGCTATGTGAACTACCCATTGTCTTAAGCCAATGGGCTTCCTGCTTCAGCGACCTCGTAACCTACTATCTCCACAGGCGTTAATTTGGGCAGTCCCTGCCCTATATATTTCTTTATGCTATTTGTCTTAATCCTTCTGTCAGTATATTTTTCGCGGCATTGATATCCCTGTCATGTTCTGCTCCGCATTTCGGACATATCCATGTCCTCACTGACAAATCTTTTGTATCTGGATTCTGATACCCGCAAACAGAACATAATTGACTACTAGCATAAAATGTATCTATTTTGATGTATTTCCTGCCATTCCATTTTGCCTTATACTCTAACTGTCTTGTCAGCTCATACCATGATACATCACTTATGGCTTTTGCCAGATGATGATTTTTTACCATGTTTTTTATCTGTAAATTCTCTGAAACTATCACTTGGTTTTCGCTGATAATCTCATGTGAAACTTTATGTAGATAATCTTTTCTTATATTCCTTATTTTCTCATGGCATAATGCTATCTTTTTCTTTGTTTTATAATAGTTCTTACTTCTCTTTCCTTTATGTGACAGTTGCCTTTGCAGCTTTACAAGCTGTTTCTCGTATTTTTTTATAATTTTTAGATTCTCATATACCTTCCCATCGGAAGTAATACATAAATCTTTAATTCCTAAATCGATTCCTATGTTATGATTTGTATGTGCCAGTTCCTTATGCTCCGTTTCTACAAGTATGGACACATAGTATTTTCCACTGGAAACCTGCGAAACGGTCGCTGACTTAATCTGCCCACTATATTCCCTGTGTAACCTTGCTTTTACCGCTTTTAATTTTGGCAATTTTATCTTCCCTGTCTCAAAATCTACCGCAATATTTCCATTTGTGAAGTTTGTTGTGTATGATTTATGGTTATCGTGTTTGCTCTTGAATTTCGGATATCCTGCATGCTCCTTAAAGAATTTTTGATATGCAGCGTCCATGTTATAGATTGCGTTGGTCAGAGCAAATTTATCTATTTCTTTTAACCATTCATAGTCTTTCTTTAATTCTCTGTTACAGTAATTATTACAATCCGTTTTACTAACTGACTTTTTCTCTTTCTCGTATATTTCTTTCCGATATGCCAATGTCTGATTGTAAACAAAACGGCAACAGCCAAATGTTTTTGCAATCTGAATTCTTTGTTCGCTATTAGGATATATCCTGTATTTATATGCTTTTAACACCTACTGTCGCCACCTTCCTACCCTTGATTTTCTATATATTTTCGTGGCATCTCTTCTGAAACATTTCCTACACTGCGGACAAAATATGATATGTTGTATAACTCTTCATCAGATTTACTATTTTACTGATAGACATTGTTGGTTCTGTTTCTATCATGTAATGAATATGATCTTTATCTGTCTCCATATATCTGATAATGACTTTATCTTTTGACATATCTCATAAGAAAACTGCTTTATATCATCTGATATTTGTTTTGACATCAGCAATTTCTTTCTATACTTGCATACGAAAATAATATGATACTGTAACAAATATTTGTGTCTGTTTTTTGATTTCCACGTTCCCATAACGCAAGTATAGCACAAACCTCCGCTTCCGGCTACCTTAACCCACCGTCTAAAGCCAGTGGGATTGCGGTAGCCCTATTTCAAGTTCACTGACAATTTCCCGGTTGTTCTCTGAAATCCGCTGCGCCGCAATCCCTGCTGAACTTTTCGCCATCTTTTTAGATTCTACGTAATTTCCGGACACGTATTCCATCCTATTTCTGTGCAAACGCAAGCAGTTCTTTTCTTACATCTGCCAGATATTTTCGTCCTGCCACAATCCGCGTTCCATCCGCCATGTAAATCAGACTTCCAACTATAGAATCCACGTACACGATATTTATAATATATGATTTATGACAACGAACAAATTGCGGAGGCAATCGTTTCTCCATCTCCCCAAGGGAAACTCTCTCCGCATATGCCATATTTTTCATGGGAGACCTTATTTTATGTCTCATCTTTTATCACATAGCCTATTTCACTATTTTTTACTATATTCTAACACTATCAAAACCACTCCGCAAAATAGTACTATTACAGAACCTATTAGAAATGGCCACAAACCATAATTTTTTATAAATCCAATAAAATGATTTGTATCTTCATACATTACCCTGTCAAAAGTCGAAATTGCACTCAATACTATAATTTCCAAAAAACCAAATATTAAAAAAATTGTTCCAAGATATTTTTTCATTCTCATTTTTCTCCTAATTCATCTCATTATACAGCTCTATCTTTTTTCCGATTTATTAACAAATCTATTCCATATAAAAACTCGACAGAAATTATCCCCATAAAAACAGCATTCCCTAATTTTACATTGCAAAGATTTAAAAATACCGCACAAACTACGCCACCTGCTAATATAACAACACCGATTTTACAATAGTTTCTCTTATAACCTTTCAAGTTTTCATCATGAATGACAGGTCCTGTAAAAATATTAATCAATAACAGGCCTCCAATATAATTCCGAAGCATTAAAAACATCACACACCAAATCAACATTGGGATCAACATTTTAAAATACCATGCACACACAAATATAACCATAAAGGGAATACTCATATTTATTTTCACCATTTTTCTAATATACTGCTTTCATTATATCATATATACATAAAAATGCTGTTCTTCCCTCTCTTTTTGTTCTGTCGTTTAAAGCCAATATTTTGCAGTTCACACCAATTGCACCAATTCTATTGCTTTTTCTATACAAATATACTAGTATGGAATTAAATATATTTTTTAAAAAATATTATGTCGTCAATTAACTATCTATCAGGATACCAAGTCATACACTATTAATGGCACTTTATCAGATACAATTTCTGATATCACGGATTTAATTTTGAATTTTTCTGCTTAAACAAATGGTTCTATAAAGGATATACACCACAGAATTGGAAGAATGGAGATGATTGAAATGCACCGTATTCCACTTAAAATTGTGACAAGATTATCCGTTATATTTACGGTCATAGGTTTACTTCTTGTGATCATAGGTATTTGCACAGGAACTATGATGGGATTGATAATATTAGGAGCCGGGTTAGTAGAACTTGTTGGAACGATAATTTTTATTGCTGTGTTCAGAAGATGTCCTCATTGTGGTAGTTTTCTTAAAACAGGTTGTAATCGATATTGTCCACATTGTGGTAAATATGTGGACGAGAATGATTATATTTACTTCTAAGCAATGATCCTGTTTTTAAGTTGTACTTGAAAAGACTGCGCTGTGGTTTATGGTGTTGTCCGGGCAGATATGAATATCCGTACAAGACGCGATGTCAAGAAATTTTTAGAAGGACTCTCTACCGGAAGTTCCAGCCTTCTTAAGAATGTAACCGGTGGTTATCATTACCATACAATTGAAGCTGAATCCGAAGAGATTTTAGATGACATTCAAAATGAACTCGCAGAAAAAGGTTTTCTGGCCAAACTGCAGGATTATAAACCTGTAGATTTCTGGGGCGAAGAAGAATCAAATACAAACGTTTAATGCAATCAAGGCGTCAGTCCGGTATTTCCGGAACTGACGCCTTTTAAGCATTGGAAATTGTCAATGCCACTGTTTTGTCTTACATATACTTCTTCACAATATTCTCCATTACTTTCCACTTATGTTCCATATCAGAGACAAGTTTAAACTGTGTCCTTGCCCGGTCCAAATTCTGCCCCGGTCTGTGAATTTTAAAATAAATGTCTCCCTGAATATAATCCATAAGAAACCTCATTCCACATTCATAGGTCATAAGCCTAGCGCCCATCGGAAGCAGCTTTATCTCTTCCTGTGAAAGTTTTCCACCACATCCCTCTATAAAGCCATTCGCACATGCTTCAAAAAGTTCTAAGTTGAACCACACTTTATCCAGATTTTGTTCATCCTCTAATGCTGTACTTGCTCCAATCCGCACCGCATCTCCAAAATCATTCATGGCTGCCCCAGGCATTACAGTGTCCAGGTCAATCACGCATATTCCTTTTTTGGTATCCTTATCCATGAGGACATTATTAATTTTTGTGTCGTTGTGTGTCACACGAAAGCTGATTTTTCCACTTCTCAACAAATCCTGAAAGCAGTCCACAATTTCTTCCCTGTCCAATACAAACTGAATTTCCTCCCGGACTAAATCCGCTCTACCGCACACATCCTCTTCCACTGCCTTTTTAAATCTCTCAAATCTTTCTCTGGTATCATGAAATCCCGGAATTGTCTCATGAAGTGTTTTCGCCGGATAATCCGCTAACATACTTTGAAATCTGCCAAATGCCAGACCGCCCTCATAAAGTATTTCAGGATTATCTATCAAATCATAGCTTACGGTATTTTCAATGAATACATAAGCTCTCCAATACTCACCTTCTGAGTCCACATAATAGGGTTTCCCGTCTTTTGCCGGAATGACATTTAATGTCTCCCGCTCTGGATTTCCACCGTTAGCTGAAATTTTTCTTTTTAAAAATTCAGTGACTCCAACGATATTTTCCATTAATTCAACCGGGTTTTTAAAAATACTCTTGTTCATCTGCTGTAAAATATAATGCCTTTTTACTCCTTGTTCATTTTCAAATGTAACACGGTAAGTATTATTAATATGTCCATTTCCCCATGGAATTTCTTCTTTATATACACCTTCAAAACAGAAATTTGCAGCCACTTCTAATTTTCCGCAGAGCTGTTTTGGATAAAAATTATTCTCTTCCAGCTTTTTCAATGCAGTCATAACCATTGGTTTGTCTTTCCTGTAGGTAACTCCATACCACTTTTCTGTTGTAAGAAGAACTTTTACTTCTGCCTTATTGTTATCTAACAGTCTGCTGACAACTGACGGAAGATAATATTCACATTTCAGTGGATTATGTTGCAGCCCCTCCTGCAGAAAATCACGAAATCCATACTCAACTTCTGACAAAAATCCCTTGCTAAATCCCCATAAATTCATGGAAACAATCGTATCTCCTGCCAATTCCGTATAACTTTTTCCATCATCTTCCGTATATGCGGCATTCTCTCCACGTTTTACAATCGTTGTATGTTCTATTACACTGACAAGTTTTCCAGCACCATCAATCTCACAGACACCTCTTGCCACACTTCCATTCTCCGTCAAAGTATTTTTCAACTGATATCCTACCATTGCATACTGATACTTTTCATTATCTTCATGCACACTCAGATAATCATAAATCTGCTTAAATGCTTCTCTTCCATAATAGTCGTCTGCATTAATCACTGCAAATGGTCCGTCAATCATATCTTTACAGCTTAAAATTGCATGCGCAGTTCCCCATGGCTTTACTCTTCCGGCCGGAACTTCAAATCCCTCCGGCAGATTTTCCAGCTCCTGAAATGCATATCTTACTTTCATAATCTTTTCTATACGATTCCCTATGACATTATGAAAATCTTCCGCATTCTCTCTTTTTATTACAAAAATAACCTCTTCAAATCCTGCAAGATAAGCATCATAAATAGAAAAATCAACAATAATATGTCCATATTCATCTACTGGATCAATCTGTTTCATTCCACCGTAACGGCTTCCCATTCCGGCTGCCATAATTACAAGTACAGGTTTCTTCATATTCTTTATACCTCCTGATTAAACAGCGTACCATTTAATCTCATTTGCCTCTATTTTCAACGCAAAACTGCTTCCATCGCCGCGATAGATAACCGTATTCTGTGGCTCATAGGTATTATTTACAACACAGAATTTGCCATTTTTTACATATGCATGTACTTCCACATTGAAATTTGTACTAAACCACTGATGTAATAAACTTTCGCCATGTGTACTCCACAAAATGCTTCGATAAAGAATTCTGCTGTTCTCAAAGCTATATGGCAGTCCACTGATATAGACCGAACGGCCCTCGCCAAATTCATGCACAGCCATCTGAACTTCTTTGTCCCTCTGTACCAGAATTTCTGTTCCCTCATACGCAAACATATTCTTCTTGCCCTCTCCGAAGTCAACAGGCTTTGTTGTATCTGCAAGAATAAAGTGATTTTTGTGTTCTTCCCAGTTATACTTATCGTAGTTTAAGGTAAATCCGGTTTCTTTTTCCACACCAATTAAATCGGCAAGCTGCAGATAATGTCCCTGATACTGGTGTCCTGCCGGTTCCCCGACACCGATAAATCCACCGCCCCGGTAGACAAATTCACGAATGGCTGCGGAAATAACTGCATTCTCCCAGACTGCCCCGCCGGTGTGTGCCGTATCCCCGTCCCCGACATTGATAATGACATCAATATCCTTTAATATATCCTTATCCTTTAAAATATCATCAAAGGAAATAAATTTCACATCAAACGGTGCGCCGCTTAACGCCTCGATAATTCCCGCATAACTGTAATTCTGTTTCTGATATAAGGCATGGTGTACCATATGGCAGCCCCAGCTGCGGATTTTGCCCCAGCTGTTTAAAACAGCAACCTTCTTCACACAGTACGGTGTTGCTCCTTTTGCATTCTCATACAGTTCACGGAATTCATTGCACACGCTCTCCACATAGTCCAAAAACTCCGGGAAATCTAATGCAAGCTTTAAATATCCGCCATATCCGATACGGTCGATTGGTTTTCTTAAGATGGCACGGCGTGCTGTCACCCAGTTTTCCTTTGCTTCCTTGACAGGATCTCCGCCCTCATGGAAGGTGTCCGGGAAAAAGTATGGAAGGAATCTTCCTTCTGTATATTTTACACCTTCAATATCAGAGATCAGACGAAGTGTACTTCCGTTTCCAACGCTTCCTACCACTGCGTCAAGACCGATCGTTGCAAACTCTTCCATGAATGGTTCTGTTCCGATCCAGTGATCCCCCAAAAACATCATTGCCTCTTTGCCGCATTCATGTGTGATGTCAACCATCTCTTTTGCAAGCTTTGCAACTTCCCTGCGCTGGAATGCCTGAAAATCCTTATATTCTTTACCAGGTACACGGTACTGATTGTTATAATATCCCTGGTCAATGATATATTCCGGGCGGAATTTATAACCCATTTCTTTTTCAAACTGCTCTAAAATATAAGGGCTTACTGACGCGGAATAACCATACCAGTCCACATATTTTTCCCGCTTTAACTCGTCAAACATCAATGTAAACTGATGGAAAAACGTCGTATAGCGGATGACATTGACATATGGATGCTCTGCACAGAACTTGCGCAGACGCTCCATGGAATATTTATGTGTTTTCGGCTGTCTTACGTCAAACGTAATCTGATGTTCGAAATCTTTCCAGTCATTTGTCACCGCATTGTACATATGTACCGGATCCCAGATAATATATGCCAGAAAGCTTACTGTATATTCATGAAACGGTTCTGCCTCATGAATACAGACGCACCCTGACTCCTCATTATATTCCCACTGTTTGGTCGATACCACCTGACCTGTGGAACGGTCAACAACCTCCCACCATCGTTTAATATCATCTCTTGTATTGACCTGCATTAACTCATCCGAAATCCCCTTCATCAGAGGAATTTGCAGTTCGCTTTCAACAGCCGTATAAAATCCACTCATAATATAACACTGCTGCACCTCATCCGGGTTTGCCTTCGCCCACTCATTATCTTTTCTCGTGGTGTAGTAAGTTGCATAAATCTTTGCCCCGGTCTTTGTCAGCTCTTCCGGGAATTCTGTTCCGTCACAATCGCGGATTGCATCTGCACCCCAGCGTTTCATTAACTCAATTGTCTCTGGAACCACATCCAGATTTGTAGGAATTGTGACACGGCCTGTATTTTTCTCACTCATTTTTCTTCCTCACTCTATTTCATCCATATAATTACTTTCTTTTCTTCTTTTCTGCAAAAGGGCAATTATAAATCCACAATGCCATTAATAAACAGATAATTCCAATAAGCATAATTCCTAAACCTGTCATTTTTCCTGTCATACCCCATCCAAAAACAGACAGGCTTATTCCGGCAATAAAAAGAGCTGCCATTAAAATTATTCTGCATTTTGTGTGCTTTTTCCAAAATTCCATTTTAATCTCCCTTCTCATCAACCCTTTAAACCACCAACAGTCATTCCCTGTGTCAGTTTATTCTGAACACATATATATAAAATTAATGTAGGAAGCATTACTATTACAAGTCCTGCATACATAATTCCATACTGTGCTGCTGACTGCTGTGCCTGCATCAGATTTAATAATCCTACCGGTAACGTTTTCGGTCCCTTTGCCGAACTCATTAGTGTCATGGAAATGATATATTCATTCCAAAAAGAAAGAAAATTAAACAAGATTACTGTAATAATAGATGGTTTTGCCATTGGGAAAATAATTTTCCACATCGTTGTACTATAACCTGCTCCATCAATATATGCCGCCTCTTCATAATCATGTGCCAATGTTGAAAAATACCCTGACAACAGATAAATTGTAAACGGAAGTGCTGTCGCAGCATATACGATTGCAAGTATGACCAGATTATTTAACAGAAAACTTTTCCCAATTACTGATTTCAGCCAATTGTCTCCATCTCGCAGCATCAGAAAAATTGGAACAACAATATAATTCACGTTAATAAAAAGACCACCCATAAAAGCCGCATTTAAAGATTTGCTTCCTTTAAATTTAAAACGTGACAAACAGTAAGCTGCCGGCAGTGCAACAATTAAAAGAATTACAAGTGCCAAAGCTGTAACCAATACGGAGTTTAACATGTAATCTCCCATTTTTGCTGTATTCCAGGCATCAATAAAGTTCTGAAAATAAAAACCCTTCGGCAAAGTCCACGGATTTCCATAAAACTCTTTATTTTGCTTAATGGATGCCATAAACACCCATGCCACCGGAATAATAATACTGACTGCAAGCATTATTAAAACTAAATAAATAAAAAATTTATACAACCGTTCCGCAGAATTCGGATTATTTTTCTCTCTCATATTTTCTCTCCTTAAAACTCCAGTGGTTCACGCTCTGTAACTTTATTTACAAGTGCAGACAATGCAAACGAGAAAATAAATATTACAACACCTATTGCCATACTGTATCCATATAATCCGGCATCCTTCTGTCCATACATATAGCTTAGTGACACTTCAGAAGCTCCGTTTGGGCCACCTGAAGTCATAGCTTTTACAAAAAGAAATGCCATATTAATAGTAGAAATAATAAAAAATGTTAATGTTGTACGAATATTAGTCCAGATCAACGGAATTGTAATCTGAAAAAACTGAACGAGCCTGCCTGCACCATCTAATCCGGCACTTTCATACAGGCTTTTCGGCACACTCGCCATAGATGCCATGTACATGACCATATAGTAACCAATCGCCTGCCAGATCATTGCAATAATAAGACTGACGATCACAAGCGATTCACCTTTCCACAAAATCGGGTTCTCCATTTTATGAAACAGTCCGATAATACTGTTTAGCATTCCGTTCTCCGGCTTATAAATTGCAGAAAAAATACCTGCAATTACTACAACCGATAAAATATTGGGAATATAAAAAATAATACGGAAAAAATTCTGTCCCCTGATTTTTTCTCTTGACAGAATGCCTGCAAAAACAAGTGCAAATGCAAAGGTAACTATTGTAACAACAACAATAAGTAAAATCATGTTTTGCATGGATCTTATAAAATTAGTATCCGATATTAATGTTTTAAAATTTTTCAGGCCAACAAATGTTTCATTCGGTGAATATGCACTTTTTTCAAATAACGACATCCGGAATACATTTAAGGTAGGCAATATCATAAACACAAAAAATAAAATTACTGCTGGTGCTATGCATACCACCAAAAAACCGCTTCGTCCTCTGGCTTTTTTCATACTTTCACGTTCCTTTCAAACAAACCGTACTATTTAAAATTCGGCGGACAAAAATCCTGTCCGCCGACTCATTTTTACCACTATAGCATTAAGGAAAACTAAAAACTCTTATTTCAAATTTGCCCGCATCTGGTCACTTGCCGAAATAATTCCATCAATCCACTCCTGCTCTGTCATATCTCCTGATACCAAAGAGTTTACAGGGTCAAAGAATACAGTACGTACTTCAATACCCGGAATTGCTTCAAATGATGCAAAATTGCCCATGGCTGCCTTTGCTCCATTATCATAGATAGAATAAAACATGACATTATCACCTTCTAATTTATCTGCAATTCCTAATACCGGCTGAATAGCTCCTGCTTTTGCAAAAATTTCACATGCTTTATCACTGTATAAATATGAGATAAATAATTTTGCTGCATCCTGATGTTCTGCACCAGAAGGAATCCATGCCTGCTCAAACCATGTATAACTATAACTGTCTCCTCCCGCTTTTACCGCCGGAAGAGCTGTCATACCCCACTTAAATCCATCTGCACGAGGAGCATCTGCCATTTCACCGACAATCCAGGTTCCATTTGGCATGAAAATTGCCTTATTATCAAGTACTAACTGCTGGTTCTGTGTAAAATCCTGATCATTTGCCTGTGCCGGTGTAATAGGATTTGTGTACTCAGCTAACTTTGCAACAATATCAAAACATGTCTGTGCTTCTGGTGTTTCCCAGATACCTTCTTCATAATTTGTAGCCTTATCAAAGAATTCAGGTCCGCCTGCGGCATACATTAATGCATAGAAAAATGCATCAAAATATCCTGTTGTCGGATATGTAAATAAATAAATTCCCTCTTCTTTTGCTTTATCTCCAAGTTCCCACATTTCATCCCAGGTTGTTGGAACATCCCATCCTTTTTCTTCTAAAAGACCTGCATTATAAAACAGACCACATGGGGAATAAAACATTGGTGCAAGATATGTCTTTCCATCACCATAAGGATTCGTCAATGATGTATCTGTAAATCCTCCTGCAATCTTCTCTGAAACAAGTTTATCTTCTCCCGGAACTTTCATAGATAAGACATCTGTAATGTCAGTAATCATATTTCCCTTAATAAACTGTTCCGTTAACGCAGCTTCACGTCCCGTGGCCAGATGAATAACATCCGGGTATTCGCCTCCCTGCATGGATGGTCCTATTACATCCTCCAATTTTTTATCTGTTGTAAGTTCTACCTGAATTCCGGTTTCTTCTGTAAATGCATCTGTCACTTCCTGCCACATTTGCGAACCATAACCTGTCTCAATCGCAGCTACACTGATTGTTGTTCCAGCATAAGCTGCATATGGATCATCTGATGTTGTCTGTCCAGTTTCTTCTGTCTTGCTGTTATCTGACGCAGAATTCTCCGTTCCTGAATCTGTACCGCACCCTGCAAATAAAGATGCTACCATTACCATACTCATCATTGTACATAAAATTTTTTTCTTCATAGTAACCTCCCATTTTTGTTATTTTTTACTATAAGTTCTTATGTTTCCTTCCCTACATTTGTTATTATATAGTACGCCATCTCTTTTTCCTATCCATATATTGCTCTATATTTTATAATTCTTGCTTTATTTTAAAAATCTTGTTATTTTGTTTTTTTTATTGTATACTAAGTACAACATCGTTCCATTTTGACCAGGAAATCATTGCAATTATAACATGAAAGGACTGTATTTTCCATGAGCAACCGCAAATTTAATCTGGATAATGAGGTACAGCCGGAAATCCATTTCCGCCTGCTTTCCATATCAGCATCCAAATTTGAAAATGACTGGACTTCGTTTCCCCACAGCCATCATTTTACGGAAATCTTCTTTATTAAAGACGGCACCGGACGCATGCTGATTGAAAATGAATCTCTTCCGGTCTCCTCAAACAGCCTTGTCGTGATCGGTGCACAGGTAACACACACAGAGTTTTCCGATCCGGAAAATCCACTGGATTATTATGTGCTCGGAGTGGAAGGATTAAAACTGAATACTGACAAAGAACCGGAATACATTCATGTCCCGGCTTTTGCAAACTCGCCTTTTATCCGCCAGTGTTTTGAAAATATCCTGCGGGAAATGCATAACAAACAGGACCGCTACGCAGAGATCTGCCAGCATTATCTGGATATTTTAATTTTATATTTCTGCCGGAAAGACCATGTATCCTATGAAGTGGTGGATGCGCAGAACAGCAGCCGCGAATGCCACAAGGTAAAACGCTTTATCGAGCACAATTACCAGAGCATGATCTCTCTGGATTCGCTTGCCGAAAACTGCAGTCTCTCAAAATATTACCTTTCACACCGTTTTGCAGAGCTGTACGGGAAATCTCCCATCGCTTACCTGAACGAAGTTCGGCTGGCGTCTGCGCGTGACCTGCTGCTCACAACCAATCACAGCATCGAAGAGATTGCCGGATGTATCGGGTTTTCCTCTACCAGCTATTTTTCGCAATCCTTCCAGAAAAAATTTCATGAATCGCCACAGCAGTTCCGCAAATCCCACCGTGTCAGGACATGACCATGTTTCATTTTTTACATAAAAAAATAATTTTCTAAAAATTTCCCCGAAAGAATATCATATCTTTCGGGGAAAGGAAATGGATTTTTATTCTTCCGTTTCTGGAATCCTGGTGGTACATATATCAGATTATTCAGGGAAACTATGCCTATCAGCCGGATTGGAAAGAGAAAAATGATTTACGGTCTTCTTATAAAAAATTTTATATTGCTGTCCTTATTGGTTTTCCTTTCTCTTTCCCTGAATCTATTCTGTGTTCACTTGATGTTTCGTGGAGGAAAATACAACCCATCTGAAATTTCTGCTTTAAATGTTTTTACAATGTTTTGGACTAACCATCGTGCATATTCTGATCACATGTATTATCTATGGCATTATGGGTATGTTTTGTTGTGCAACATCCTTTTATTTCCGCAACCGAAAAACGGTATATTTTGTAAGTATATTTTTCTGGCTGATTGAAATTTTAAAACCTGGCTCCCTGCTTCGCACCAACTCTATTGCTTTTTTATGCAAATATGCTATTGTAAAATTAAATATATATTCTGGAAAATATTATGTTGCCAATTAACTATTTACACGAAAGGAAAACCATGATTAAGAGTAAAAAAAATACTATAGGAATTGTGAAAGATACAATTTGTAAAATCGCCCTGAAAAAAGCAAATACAAACTGTCTTAGCCTTATGTATGACCCCCCAAAACCAAAGTGCACTTGGTATCAACCTCAAGATCAACATTATTTACATTCAAATAAGAAAGGTGGAAATTGATTATAAAAAAATATTAAGTATAATTTTAGTTATGGTATTCATGATTACTTTCAATAACAACGTATATGCTGCAGAATTAGATAATATGCAACATAACGACCAAGCATATGTGTTAAATTCATTTTCAGGAAATAACTTGGAAAGTATTTCAGTGAGATTTTAAAATCACAGAAAATCAAATTGAATTTGAACAGTTTGGAAGAAATTTTTTATTTCCTATACACAAATTAAATATGGATACAAGTGACGGGAAAAACATTCCAGATGCCAATTTTTTATACAGGTATATCTTCTGCTATCTTAAAAACAAATATTTTATTTGCCTACAAATACAATTTTATTGTCCTGCCAGAAATTAATATCGTATTCCAGTTCAATATGCTTGGAGCGCCGCATTCTCCTTTGAGGAAACACAAACGCTCTTAAAACAAACCGGATATCCCCACGGAATAAGAGGTTTGCGATGTTCACTATGCTTCCATTCCTTTAAATAATCCATTATTTTTCTATACATCACTGCACCTCCATGAAATGTTTACTTTTGGCATATCAATTATTCATGTAAAAATCAACGTATTTTTCATTTGTTTTTACACTAAATTGCATGAATTATTTCTAAAATTATACATTATTTAACACGATTCCCCGTATTACGATCAAATAATTAAAAAAGAAACCGGGCATCCACGTTGTAAACATGAACTCCCGGTTCCACTTTTTTAGTTAAAATTTAAATACTGCTACTCCGTAAGGCGGCAGCTTATATCCGATCGAATAATCCCGTCCATCACAAGGCTTCTTTTCTGCCTTGTAAGACAGCGGACGCTTCGTATCTTCTGTGTCGGTTCCACCAAACTGCGGATCTGCACTGTTTAATACCAGCTTATAGGTATGTCTGCCCGGCACACCTACCCGATAATCGTCACGCTCTACTGGTGTGAAACTGATCACGAAGAGCAGGTTATTCTTTCCATCCTTACTCTTTCGCACAAAGCTGAAAATACTGCGTTCATAGTCGTTGGCATTCATCCACTCAAATCCTGCCCAGGTCGTATCCTGCTCGTACAGGCATGGATTCTTACGGTACAAATGAAGCAATGCCTTTACCCAATCCTGCATATGTTTGTGTTTCGGATCATCCAGCAGGAACCAGTCCAGTTCGCGCTTCTCGCTCCACTCACGCTCCTGCGCGAATTCCTGTCCCATAAACAGAAGTTTTTTGCCGGAATGTCCCATCATGAATGCATAGCCAGCCATAAGGTTTTTAAACTTATCCCCTTCGAGTCCGGGCATCTTGTTGAGCATGGAACATTTCAGATGTACGACCTCATCATGGGATAATACCAGAATGTACTTCTCACTCTCATTGTAACTCATGGCAAAGGTCATCTTGTTGTGATTGTCCTTGCGGAAATACGGGTCAAGCTTCATATAGTCAAGGAAATCATGCATCCAGCCCATGTTCCACTTGTAGCTGAAATTAAGTCCGTCATCCTCTACCGTACCCGTTACTTTCGGCCATGCCGTTGATTCCTCTGCAATCATCACAGAACCCGGATTTCTTCCGAGAATCAGCGTATTGATGTGCTTGAAAAACTCAATGGCTTCCAGATTTTTATTTCCACCATAAATATTCGGAACCCACTGTCCATCTTCCTTCCCGTAATCCAGATACAGCATGGATGCAACTGCATCCACACGAAGTCCGTCTACGTGATAATTCTCAATCCACATCAGTGCACTTCCGATCAGGAAGTTCTTGACCTCATTCTTTCCGTAATCAAAGATTTTGGTTCCCCAGTCCGGATGCTCTCCTTTGCGCGGGTCTGCATATTCATAAGTTGCAGTACCATCAAACTCTGCAAGTCCATGCGCATCTTTTGGAAAATGCGCCGGTACCCAGTCAAGAATCACGCCAATCTTGTTCTTATGGCATTCGTTGACCAGATGTGCAAAATCCTCCGGTGTTCCATAACGGGAAGTCGGTGCATAATATCCGGTTACCTGATATCCCCAGGAACCATCGTATGGATACTCGGAAATCCCCATCAGCTCAATGTGGGTATACCCCATCTCCCTGACATAAGGAATCAATGTCTTTGCCAGATCGCGGTAGGAATAAAATCCATCATCGTCCCGCCCCGGATGGCGCATCCAGGAACCCGGATGTACCTCATAAATTGCCAGCGGCTGCTCATATACTTCCTCTTTGGAAAGTTTTTTTCTGGCACTCATCCATTCGCTATCAGACCAGAGGAAATTGGAAATATCCGTGACAATGGAAGCGGTCTCCGGCCGCAGCTGTGCATAATTTGCATAAGGGTCTGCTTTGTACAGCTTTCTTCCGTCCTGTGCGATAATCAGGAACTTATACATGCAGCCCAGCTGGACACCCGGTACGAACAGTTCGTATACCCCCATCGTCTCCGGTGTCACACGTTTCATCTCATGGGACGTTTCATTCCAGCCGTTAAATTCCCCAATTACGTATACGCGGTCCGCATGCGGTGCCCAGACATCGAAGCATACACCCTCTTCTCCTTCAATTGTCATTTTGTGAGCACCCATCTTGCGATAAATATCATAATGTGTTGCCTGTCCAAACAGGTAACAATCCATCTCTGTAAAATTACTCATAAATACCCTCCCTGTCTTCTCTTATTTATTTTACTCGAAGTCTTTTTCCGTTAGTACAATTCTGTCATCATCCGTATAACGGCTGGCGGTCAGAATACTGATGGCTTTCTTTAACCCTCCATGTGCCTCCCGGTGAATTGCTTCATCCACAATATCTTTCACCTCTGTCAGTGTCGTCGCCTGATCCAGTCTCTGAATATTGCTGATCCGGTTATACAATGCCAGAACCGCCATATCATCAATTTTGTATCCAAGTTCCCTGGAATAAGAACGTGCAAACGTGACCAGCTCATCATTTGTAAAAATCGGAACTGAGATCTGTTCACTGAATTTTTGGGCAAATGTTTCATTCTGCGCAAATAATCTCTTGATGCCCTTGGATGTGTCTTCGAGTATAACGAAAAGACCACTCTCATCTGCGTCCAGCAATCCGGATAACTCCGACACGGTCTTTTTCTCCATATCTCCTGCCTGTTCAATAATCAGGCATCCTCCTGCCACCTTATCCAGCAGCCCGCCGACATTTTTCTGGTTCAATGCTTCCGCATGGATCTTTCCAATCTTTCCATCCAAAACCCCGGTCTCCTGCTGCAGGACTTTGATCATGCTGGTGGCAAGTGTTGTTTTTCCACTTCCCTGTCCGCCTTTAATTACGAGATTCCCCCTCGATGCAGTTTCCTTATTTTTCAGATGGGACGAAGCAACTGTCAACGCTTTGCAGAGCTGATCCTCCATGCCCTTCACCGGCATAAAATACGAAAAAATCGCTTTCTGTTCATCGGTCAGTTCTACAAGCGGGATATTCTGTTTTTCCTCTTTTCCCAGATCCACCGGTGTGTCTACCTGTGGAATATGTACTGTTTTTCCTTTCCAGGAAGAGCGATCTGTTTTTCTTCTTACAAAAGCAAACTCTTCTTCCCTCTCCTGTGCAAGTGTTGGTTTCTGTGGCAGATCCGCGATCGGAACCTCCTCAAAATCCTTTTTCTTTGTTTCTGTTTCTGTTTCCATTTCTTCTACACCACGATTCTCATTTAAGTTTTGGTCATCTTCTGTCACATCGGATGTCTCTTCTGCCGGTTTCTGTGCGGCAGCTTCAGTCTTCTTTTTCTGCTGGGAACGTACCATTTCTTCTAAAGATACTCCCTCTGGCCAAAGTTCTTCGGCATCTGTATCCCTGGCAGGCTGTTCCTCTTTTTTGTTCTCTTCCTCTTCTTCCTTTCGTTCTTCCGGCTCATTCGTTGCCGGCGGTGTTTCCCTTTCCGGCGTCTGTGGCGGTGTTTCCGTCGTTTCCTCCACAATATCCGCCTTCTCTGCCAGTACCGCATCCAGTTTTGGCAATACTCCTGTCAGGCGGTCCATAATATCGCCTGCCTCCTGCAGTGCACGCGCTTTGGCGGATTCGAGTTTCCGCTTTCTGGCATCTTCTAATGCAGCTTCCGCAGCCTTGCGCATTTTCTCCCACTCACTCAGCACTTCCTCAATTGTCATCTGGCCTGTGATCTGATGCTCAATCATGTTTTTCTCATTTGTCATCATGCTCATCTGACCATCGGAGTCTTCTCCCAACAACTCTTTGAAATTTGTCTTGAGTGAACCATCAATCTCCTCATCTGTCTCAATGTGCCGTGTATTCTGTTCCGGCTGTGCCTCAGGCTTTTCTTCCTCCATCTGCATTTTCAGATAAGGAACATCTTCCACCATACGGTTGATATTGTCCAGCGTATCCGTGACGGTTTCTTTTTCGGTTGCATCCATGATCTGCTGCATACCCTTTGCAATTTCCGCCTGAAGATTGACGGTATTAAACCGTTCTGTGTTTACTTCTACTTTTGGAATTGCGACCGGATCATGCACGGTCTCCCCGGCACGCGCCATCTCCTCCACATCAATGTGTGTCAAACCTGCTCTGTCATCTTTTGCCTGACAAAACGACCGATACTTTTCTTCCTGTGTTTTCGTCAATGGCTGATACAGCATTTTCAGTTCCAATGCACGCTCTACATATGGCCCGTCTCCAAACCAGAGAACCAGCTCATCACATGCATCAATACACTTCTCACTCATCCCTGCTTTGTGATACAGATAAGCAAGCTCATATGCCCACTCTTCCGTATATTCCTGCTCCTTGAGTTCTTCAAGAATCGGTATCAGTTCTTCATAAGAAGCCCCCTGTGCCTTCTGTATATCATAGCGAAGTACATATTTAAGGGTGTCATGAGGCGCAATCTCCACAAACTCATCATAATAATCCTGTGCCGCCTGAAAATCTTTCATCTTGACCGCCACTTCCGCAAGACGGTAAATAATCATTCTTCCGATCGGCGAGCGGTCATATGCCATCAGCAAAACTTCCCGGCTCTCCTCATAACGCTGTACTTTTTCGTACACTTCCCCAGCTTTTACCAGACCATTTACATTTTTAACCTTATTCCAATTGATAGTATCTGCAATATCTGCTGCCTCATCGTATTTCTCTTCCGCATAACGGGATTTCATCTGATCAAGCTTCAGATTATATTCGTATTTGTCCAATTGTTATCTCCTTAAAATATCCCCAAACAGGTCTATCTGTCTATTTTCAAGTATACCATAGGCGGCAATTAGTGTCAAAAAATAATCCGAAAAAAAGAGCTGCACACAAACGCGTACAGCCCTTGAAATTACTGGTTTTTCTTTGTTTCGTCTTTCTTTCCGGAATCTTTTAAAGTTCTCTTTTTCTTTTGTTTTTCCCCGTAATATATGATCGCACTGGTTGCCTCATCTACACCGGCTGCCTCTACATATGCCTCCGTTACGGTTGTAAGGTTTTTCTTCCGTATGCTGTGGTTTACCAGTCTGCGGATAATATAGTAAATCATCGCAAACACCGGAACCCCAAGCAGCATTCCCAGAAATCCAAACAGTCCGCCTCCGATCAGAATCGAAAACATTACCCAGAACGCGGATAATCCGGTGGAATCACCTAAAATCTTCGGTCCGATAATATTTCCATCCACCTGCTGCAGAATAATGATAAATATCAGCAGATACAACGCATGCAGCGGACTCTGGATCACCACCAGAAGAAGTGTCGGAATCGCACCGATAAACGGTCCAAACACCGGAATGACATTGGTTACTCCAATGATAACCGCAACCAGTATCGTATCTGGGATATGCAGAATCAGACATCCAAAATAACAGATTACTCCGATGATGGCAGAATCTATAATCTTTCCAATGATGAAACCACCAAATACTTCATCTGCCTTGTGGAAAACTTCGATAATAATGTTTCCATGTTTCGGTTTAAAGATCGCATACACAATCTTTTTGCTCTGTCCCACCAGGCTTTCTTTAATGGATAAGACATAAACAACGACAATGATCCCAATGATGAAGTTTAATATGGATTTGACCATCGTGATTACGCCGGAAGTAATCTGCAGCAGATATTGCTGCATCTGTGGCAGCAGATCCTTCGTTGCCCAGTTTTCCACCTGATCCGTCAGTTTTGTCAGCATATCACTGATGGTATCTGTCACTCCATAGGCTCCGAGTTTTCCACTTTTCACCATATGGATCAGGCTCTCCACATTACCAGGCAGTGCTTCCACCAGCCCGGTAACACTTGATACCACCGAAGGAACAATTGCCGCAATCAAAAGTACCAGAATCACCAGAAGAAACAGGATTGCCCCGGCAATGGACAATCCACGTGCCACTTTAGCCGCTGATTTTTCTGATTTCATTTTCTTTTTCAGAAACGGTAGCCAGTGCCGCTCCTGAAATTTCATAACCGGGTTAAGCAGATAAGCAAGTCCCAGTCCGATAATAATCGGCTGCAATGCACCTGTAATCAGATGCCAGGTATCTGCAACCCCCTTGTACCGGAGCACCAGGAAGAAAAATACGGTACAACAGGCAAAGGTGAGAAATACCATCAATCCGATTTTAATCAGAAGAACCGTCTGACGCATGCCATCCTCACTCTGTTTGATCTGTTCCATCTGTTTTTGTTTTTCCACGTCTGTCATACAAGATCTCCTATCCGCGGTAATAATTGATCAGGCAGCCTTTGAGAATAATATCTTTCTCATCCGGTGTCAGTTCTCCCATACGCAGGGTAAATGGCTTTAAAGCACCATCCTTTACCACATATGCCTCAAATTCTGTTTTTCCGTCTGCGATCGCCTCACGGATCTTTGGAACAAACAGGTAATCCAGATTGTGGAACGGAAGCTCTCCCTGATCAATAACAAACGGGATCATACCCCAGTTAATCAGGTTGGAACGGTATCTCTTGGTCGCATATTCATTTGCAATGTTTGCCCATCCGCCAAGTACCTTCTGGCAGGAAGCCGCCTGCTCACGCGCAGAACCGTCTCCCGGTTTTACTGCAAAAATCGTACTTCCAAAACCAACGTTTGAGCGGTTGACATCGGAGAACGTTGCACGGATGGTATCCATAACCGGATGAATCTCCGGAAGTGCATCTCCCGGACAGGTATCTGCCTCGACAGCCTTCTGTGCCTTCTGTACTTCCTTGGCACGTCCAACATATTCCGGATCCTTTCTGGAAAGTGCAAACTCTGCCAGTCCCAGTGGGTTGGAACGGAAAGAGGATGTCTCACCGGAAGGAATCAGCTCGTCCGTTGTGGTCACCGGATCGTGAATCTCGGAAACAACTTTCAGCACAAGATTCTCCGGAAGCGGGCTCATAGCCGGCCAGTCCTTGATATTTGGTCCAAACTGGATCTCTACGTCCGGATCTGCCACACCCTTGCTGTCAAATACACGATTTGCGTAAATGCTGCTGTCAAAGTGATATTTTCTTCCTGTATATTCTACATCAAGGTCTGTTGCTGGCGTAAGGTATCCTTTATTGGCTGCGGTTGCTGCGATAGAGCGGGCATCCATTAATGCTACGGAAGCAATCTGACCATTTTGTAACTTAGAACCTTCTCTGTTCGGGAAGTTTCTTGTGGAATGACGGATACTTAAGCTATTGTTGGATGGCGTATCTCCCGCACCGAAACATGGACCACAGAATGCTGTTTTTACGATAGCACCACTTTCCATAAGGGCTGCTGCTGCACCATTCTTTACTAACTCCATGTAGATTGGTGTACTTGCAGGATAAACACTTAATGTAAATTCATCCGCTCCAATAGATTTTCCTTTGATAATATCTGCTGCTGCGCATAAGTTTTCAAATCCACCACCGGCACATCCTGCGATGATTCCCTGTTCTACATAGAGCTTTCCATCGCGAACTTTATCGGTAAGTTTAAAGTCTACCTGTCCATCTAAGCTGACAAGTGCTTTCTGCTCACAGTCGTGAAGAACATCCATCAGGTTCTTATTCATATCTTCAATCGTATATGTATTACTTGGATGGAATGGCATAGCAATCATTGGACGAATCTTGCTTAAATCAATCTTAACCATTCCGTCATAGTAAGCAACTGGTGCAGGATTGAGTTCTTTATAATCACCAGCTCTGCCATGAATATCATAAAAATCTTTAATTCTATTGTCCCGACAAATGATTGCATAACAAAATCCTTAGAAAACAGTAATTTTATTTTGTACAAAACAGAACTTTTTCCTTTTACAATTTCCTCTAAATATTCTGTTATATTTTTATCAAGAAGATTTTTATAATGTTTTAATAATTCTTGTGCATAATAATAATAATGATTATCTAATGAACGATATTTTTTTATACTATACCCTATTCGTTCTAATATACCATCTGCTTTTGTAGCCGATCCCCTATGATCCCTATAATATATTTGTGCCTCCTCATCTTTATATATTTTCCCTACATAAGATGCTACTCTTAACGTCCATAGATCATGTGCAAAACATAGCGGAGGTCCACTCTTTAATACTAATTTTCTAAGGCTATTATTAAAAATCATTGTACATCCTCGTGCCTTAAGACATGTTAAATATTTTTTCTTTGAATCAGGAATTTCATTTTTTTCCGTATATATATATTTACCATCTGTATTTATAATATCGCATGTAGAATAATATAAACTAGGTATTTTCTCTTCACCTTCTAAAATATCAAGTGCTTTTACCAATTTATTTTCTTTCCAAATATCATCTTGATCACAATAGCAATAATAATCTCCATTTTTTTCATATTTTAACAATTCCCAAAAGCTTCTTTTCCAACCTATATTTTCTCCCTTAATTACATAAATATTATTATGTTTCTTTTCATATGATTCTATAATTTTTAATGTATTATCCGATGATCCATCATCTCGAATTATAATCTTGATTTCAGACTTATCCGGTATTCTCATCTTTAATAAACTTTCTAATTGCTCTGAAATAAATTTTTCTCCATTATATGCACTCAATAATATAATAATTTTTTTCATTTATTCTTCATCTGGATTTTCATTAGAAATCAGAATTGAAGATAGTGTAACGAATACCAGTGCTTGTACACATCCAGAGAATACATCGAAATAACAATGTAATAGTGGTGCGACCACTGGTCCTAAAAAGTTGAATGGAATCAACTTGTAACTTAAGAATGATGTTGCCTGATATACTAAGGCCATAATAAATGTACCACTCAATAAGTTACAGAAAATACGCATTGATATAGAAATCAATGGTGAAACCAAACCAAATAGGTTTGTTGGGGGAATCAAAGTTCCCTTAATGTAACTGCCAACACCCTGATACTTAATCGCATTAATCTGAATTAATACCCATGTAATTAATGTTAAGGATAACGTGATTGAGTAGTTAGTGGTTGGCGCATCAAAACCTGTTAATCCAAATAAGTTAGAAACCAACAGCCATGCAAATAACATAGAGAAATAAGGATAGTAGTTCTTCGCATATTTCTTAGGCATAATTGTGCCCATGTAATCATAAACCATCTTAATGGCGGTTTCAACGACAAGAACCACACCCTTTGGTCTCTTAGTTGGATCTGCTTCTCTTATTTTTTTACCTGCATAAACAAAGAAAATAGAAAGTATCACAGTCACAATCAATGATGATATCAGTTCTGGCTGAATAGTGATTTTCATTATCTCATACGCCTCCTTTCTCCATATGCATGTATATAAATAGAAATCTTTACTACTAGATAGCCCAGAAATACAGTATACATATTTACTATTTCTGGAAAGAATCCAGCTATCGCAAAACCTACTGCAAATATAAACAATTTAGCCATAAATAACATAACCGCAATTGTCTTACGTGCAGTTTGGATAGAAAGTATTGTATCAGTCATCTTCATATTGATCTGTAAAATTAATAAATCAATAAGATAACCTAATACAAACCCTACACAGTAGCTGATTGAATGAAGAATGATGGAAAGTAGTACCGCAGGAATCAATCCTGCAAGAAATACTTTAACAGAAGTTCTTCTTACTTCATATTCATCAAATCCCATTAATTAGTACCAAACAAGCGGTCTCCCGCATCTCCTAAACCTGGTACAATATATCCCTTGTCATTTAGTTTTTCATCTAATGCAGCTAAAGTAAGCTTAACATCTGGATGATGTTCTTCAATGTATTTCACACCTTCAGGTGCACCTACAAGGCAGACAAGTTCAATATCCTTAGCACCACGATCTTTAATATTCTGGATAGCCATATCAGCTGAACCACCAGTAGCAAGCATAGGATCAAGAACAATAACCTTTGCGTTCTCTAATCCCTTAGGAAATTTAGCATAATATTCATGAGGAATCAATGTTTCTTCATCTCTATACATACCAATATGACCTACTTTCGCAGTTGGAATGATTTTTCTGAAGCCATCTACAAGACCCACACCTGCACGTAAGATAGGTACAAGAATAATATCCTTGTCTAGTTCATAACCTATAGTCTTACAAATAGGTGTTTCAATTTCCTTTTCTTTTAAAGGATAATCTTTTGTGACTTCATAAGCCATCAACATTGCGATTTCATCAAGATTCTGCTTAAAAATATAGTTTGATGTCTTTTCTTCTCTCATAATTGAGAGTTTGTGTTTAATTAATGCATGATTGAGTACTTTAACCATTTTATGGCCTCCTAGTATTTAATATCGTCATACATAGTCACTTTATCAGTTAACTTCTTTACTCTTGCAAGACATTCATTCTTTACTTCATCAGTTTCTTCATTCTTTAAACGATAAGCAATAATCTTTCCTACTTCTCTGAAGTCATCTTCCTTGAATCCTTTCGTTGTCATTGCTGGTGTACCAACACGGATTCCAGAAGCCTTGAAAGGTTTTTCTGTATCGAAAGGAATCGCATTCTTGTTTGCTGTAATATTGATTTCATCAAGTAATCTCTGAGCCTTCTTACCTGTAATACCACAGCTACTCTTTACATCAATAAGTAATAGGTGATTATCAGTACCACCCGTTACAAGACGGAATCCTTCTTCCTTTAAAGATTCTTCTAAAGCTTTCGCATTCTTAATGATCTGATGACTATATTCTTTGAATTCTGGCTGTAATGCTTCATAGAAGCAAGCAGCTTTAGCCGCAATAATATGCATAAGAGGTCCACCCTGCATACCAGGGAAAACAG
>ENA-OWPL01000131-OWPL01000131.1-human-gut-metagenome-genome-assembly--contig:-NODE-131-length-56846-cov-34.686729_pt1 | contig 56846 bp, 48 predicted proteins | sample MGYA00248263_ERZ651844 | MGnify/ENA primary metagenome ERZ651844 (study PRJEB26924, sample SAMEA4378256) | human gut metagenome | biome: human gut; feature: human-associated habitat; material: faeces...
TGTCGCTTCGCTTGCCCTGGGCTATGTGCTACATTGGGCTTTCAGCCCGTCCTTGCCAAATCCGAAATTTCAGTTAGTACATTAACCCATTTGCACATTTGCACATTAATCTTAACCAAGTTTTGCCATGCGAAAATGGAGAATTGAAGACTCTGAAGAACTTTACAATATAAAAGGCTGGGGAGTTAACTACTTCGGCATCAACGAAAAAGGACATGCTTACGTATCGCCACGCAAAGACGGCATACAAATAGACCTTAAAGAGGTGATTGACGACCTCAACTCACGCGACATCACGGCCCCCGTATTGCTGCGCTTTCCCGACATACTCGACAATCGTATCGAAAAGACGTCTGACTGCTTTAACCAAGCTGCAAAAGAGTACAACTTTAAAGCGGAACACTTTATTATCTATCCTATTAAGGTGAACCAAATGCGTCCAGTGGTTGAAGAGATTATCAGCCACGGTAAGAAGTTTAACCTCGGATTGGAAGCTGGCTCAAAGCCAGAGTTGCACGCCGTGTTGGCCACCAACATGGACTCTGACAGTTTGATTATCTGTAATGGCCATAAGGACCAAAACTTTATTGAGTTGGCTCTCTTGGCACAAAAGATGGGTAAACGCGTTTTCTTAGTAGTAGAGAAAATGCCCGAACTCATCACCATAGCTCGAACGGCTGAGAAGTTAGGCGTCCGTCCCAACCTCGGCATTCGCATTAAGTTGGCAGCCAGTGGCACGGGTAAGTGGCAAGAGAGTGGCGGTGATGCCTCAAAGTTTGGTTTAAACTCTTCAGAGCTGCTCGAAGCCTTACACAAGCTCGATGAGATGGGCATGCACGATTGCTTGAAGCTTATCCACTTTCACATCGGTTCGCAAATCACCAAAATCCGCCGTATATCAACAGCCTTGCGTGAGGCTGCACAATTCTACGTGCAATTACATGCTATGGGCTTTAATATTGAGTTCGTTGATTGTGGTGGCGGCCTTGGCGTTGACTATGACGGAACGCGCTCAAGCAACTCTGAAAGTTCGGTCAATTATTCTATACAAGAGTATGTCAACGACTGCGTTTACACCTTTGTCGATGCAGCGAACAAAAACAATATTCCCCACCCCAACCTCATTACCGAAGGCGGCCGTTCGCTTACGGCACACCACTCTGTACTCATTGTCGATGTTATGGAGTGTGTGAGCATGCCCCACATGAACGAGGATTTTCACCCAACGGAGCAAGACCACCAGTTAGTACATGACTTGACTGAAATATGGGATAAACTTTCGCCTCGCTCTATGCTTGAAGATTGGCACGACGCACAGGACATTCGCGACGAAGCGCTCGATCTATTCCGCCACGGCATTATCGACTTAAAGACGCGTGCACAGATCGAAAGCCTTTATTGGAGCATTACACGCGAGATAAGTGAGTTAGCTCATCATCAGAAGCACGTGCCTGACGAATTGCGCACGTTGGACAAGATGATGGCTGATAAGTACTTCTGCAATTTCTCGCTCTTCCAATCATTGCCCGACTCTTGGGGCATCGACCAATTGTTCCCCATTATGCCCATTGAGCGATTGAACGAGAAGCCCACCGTTTCGGCCACCTTGCAAGACATCACTTGCGACTCGGACGGTAAGATTAGTGCTTACGTCAACTACAACCAACAGACCTCCTATTTACCACTACACGCTTTTCGTGAAGGTGAGCACTATTATATAGGTGTATTCTTAGTAGGTGCTTATCAAGAGATCTTGGGCAATATGCACAACCTCTTTGGCGACACCAATGCCGTCCACGTTACAGTAGATGAGACGGGCTATAGCATCGACAAGACCATTGACGGTGAGACTGTAGCCGATGTACTTGAATACGTGCAGTATGACCCCAAGCGCCTTGTGCGTCGCCTTGAAGCGTGGGTAAGCAAAGCCGTAAAAGAAGAAAAGATTACCACCGAAGAAGGCAAAGAGTTTATCTCTAACTATCGCTCAGGCCTTTATGGTTACACTTATTTAGAATAAGTCATTACCTATCTGATCAGTTTAACATAACGCATACTGAACTGCGTTCTGTTAAACTGATCTTTTTTTTGATCTATAACGAATTGTGTAGGGGGGATAAAAAGCTTTTAACGAACTGCAATTGGGACTCTACAAAAAGTTTCAGAATGCCCTAAATAAGCATTTGAACTTACGTATATTTTACCGATGACGTTTTTTGCCTTCATGTTTTATTTTTAGGTTCTAACATATTGATAATCAACGCATTCAAACAATGAAACATCGTATATTTATGTTTCATTTTCCGAAACGATTGATACTCAGTCTTTTTATAACAAAAAAATGAAACATGAAAGATAAAACAAATGTTTTGAATACGTATACAGATTATGCTTGGAAAGCTGCCTGCCTAATTGGGGGGCGGGTTTGTAACCCGCGGCAGCAGAATGCTTTGAACATCTACTTACTGTCGGATTTAACAAGGGCGAGCTGAATCCGAAACCTGAGTTAATGAAAGAGATTAACGAAAAGATTAATGGAAAAGATTAATGGTCGATTAATGAAACATTAATGTTCAAAAACCTAAGCGCGAAGCGCGCCTTAATGTTCATTTCTGTTCAAAAACCTAAGCGCGAAGCGCGCCTTAATGTTCATTCCTGTCTGTTCAACAAATTACGATAAAAAAGTATAATCTTCTATAGTAAGATTATATATTGACATATTTAGGCTGAAAATCAAGTGTTATGCGATTAACAAAGAAATATTTGTTAAAATTCTCGGCATAATTTTGCAAAAAGCCGCAAGAATTCAGGGTAAAGACGATAATAAATGAAAGAAAAACCGTATTTTTGTACCGAAAAGACTATCTTACTATAGAAGATACTACATGTGCTGACTGATTTATGAGGCTACAATGTAGCAATGGAGTAAGGATTTCAAGTCCAATTTAAACATTTTTCCTCCTTTGTTGAAAACGGAGGTATCAAAAATGTGACCTTATGAAAAATGTTATTGTAAGACAGGCATGGCCATCACAGGTGATGGCAGCCAACAGTGACATAAAGTAGATAAAGAAAATGACGCAGGTTAGCTCGCTTTCTTCCTCTACAGCCGACGTAAACGATCTATATCACGACAAGCGTTTACCAAAGGGCATCCACATAATCGGGGCTGATGATGAATCGGTTTCGAAAGTGGGAGGAATACCCAAAAACGAAGAAGAAAACAGCCACACAGAACAGGAACTTCCTTGGGGATACATCTTTATACAGCACATGTCTGCCGAGAAGTTTGAGGAGAAACTGGAAACACGAAAACTTGAAGGCGATTTCAAGCCCAAGTGCTTCATTCACCGCACCATTCGATATAAGAAAAAGCCGAATGGAAAGGGTGTTATGAAAGAAGAAAAGCCCTCGGTGAGCGGTCTCGTATTTTTGCAAGGCAGAACAGAACAGTTAAAGTCTTTTTTGATACATAATTTTCCACAATACTTTTTGGTAAACGATTGCTGCACAGGCAAGCCAGCCGTTATTGCAGACAGCAAGATGCGTCCCTTCATGAAAATAATGAGAGACGAGCCAGAACGAGTGACATTTCTACGCGATCCTTTCGTGAAGTTTGCAAGAGACCACGTGAAACTGCGTGTGCTAACAGGTATCTTAGCTGGACAAGAAGGTTATGTGGTACGCATACTGCGTGACCGCCAGCTTGTGATGGACTTTGGCGGCAATGCCATCGCCATCTGCGATGTACACAACGAGGACTTCCAAATTGCCGAATAGTGTTGCCACAACACTATCGTTAAACAGATGAAACGACTTCTTCTTTTTTTCCGACAGACCATAGAGCAAGCCACTGTAGAAGCTCGCTTTGACATGGCGCATAACCGTACAGTAGCAATCCGTAGCTTTGAACTATTTTATAGCAAAGATAGTACCAACCGAATGCAAAAAGCCAAGCTTGCTTGAGATTTTTGCTGAGGTGCAGCCTATCTTATACAAAGATGAGCTACCGTTTAATGAACTCTCTACAGATTTATTTATCTATTCCCTACCCTCAAATCATCCAATGAAGAGATAGCGCATCGCAACATCCGTCAGGGGCGTGTAAACATGGTGAACGCCATGAAGCAGATAGCCGAAAGATGCGACCTGTAACTTACGCTGACACTACCCTCTTGGAGCAAGATTCCGGTTTCAAGCCAAACACAACGTTGAAAGAAGGATTGCGCCACTTTGCAATGTGGTATGCAAAATATTATAAAACAACAAAAAACAAATAATAAAGATATAAGACTATGAGCATTTTCGCAGGTAAGACCCTTATGATTACTGGCGGCACAGGTTCCTTTGGTAATGCAGTTCTGAATCGTTTTCTTCGTACCGACATCGGTGAAATCCGTATTTTCTCACGTGATGAGAAGAAACAGGATGACATGCGGCATGAATATCAAGTAAAGTATCCTGATGTGGCTAACAAGATTAAGTTCTTTATTGGAGATGTACGTAGCTTGCAATCATGCCGTAACGCTATGCCTGGTGTAGATTATATCTTCCATGCAGCTGCCTTGAAGCAGGTTCCTTCATGCGAGTTCTTCCCAATGGAAGCTGTAAAGACCAACGTTATTGGTACTGACAATGTGCTTACTGCCGCTATTGAGGCTGGCGTAGGTGCTGTTATCTGCCTCTCTACCGATAAGGCAGCTTATCCAATCAATGCAATGGGTATCACCAAGGCAATTGAGGAGAAGATAGCTGTGGCAAAGAGCCGCTACTCAGGCAAGACCAAGATTTGCTGCACACGTTATGGTAACGTGATGTGCTCACGTGGTTCAGTAATTCCCTTGTGGATAGATCAAATCCGCAATGGCAACCCAATCACCTTGACCGAACCCAAGATGACACGTTTCATCATGTCATTGGAAGAGGCTGTTGACCTCGTTCTCTTTGCTTTCGAGCATGGTCAGAACGGTGACATCCTCGTTCAGAAGGCTCCTGCATGTACAATCCAGACTCAGGCAGAGGCAGTATGTGAACTCTTCGGTGGCAAGAAAGAAGAAATTAAGGTTATCGGTATCCGTCATGGTGAGAAGATGTACGAAACATTGCTTACTAAAGAAGAATGTGCCAAGGCGGAAGATATGGGTAACTTCTATCGTGTTCCAGCTGACAACCGTGGTTTGAACTATGATAAATACTTCAAGGAAGGAGATACCAAACGAGCTGAAATCGAAGAGTTCAACTCAGACAACACCTATCGTTTGAACTTGGAGGAGACAAAGGCAAAGATTGGTGCTTTGGAGTACATCAAGAAAGAGTTGAGTGGCGAGGGTAACTTCGTGCAGTAAACGTAACGAACACAGACTTTAATAGTTTTACGAACACAGATATAACAGATCTAACAGATATTTTTCAATTTGTGTTATTCATGTTCGGAAAGAGAATAGTGGTATTTTAATATCCGTGTTATCCGTGTAATCTGTGTTCAAAATATAAACGACATGCGTATATTAGTAACTGGAGCCAAAGGCTTTGTAGGTAAAAACCTTTGTGCTCAACTCAACAATATTAAAGACGGCAAGGCCCGTTGCTACGGAGACCTAGCAATTGATGAGGTCTTCGAGTACGACCTCGACTCAACCCCCGAACAACTCAACCAATGGTGTAAAGAGTGCGACTTCGTATTCAACCTTGCAGGAGTTAACCGACCCAAGGACAATGACGAGTTTATGAAAGGCAACTTCGGTTTTGCCTCAACTCTGCTCGACACCTTGAAAGCCCACAGCAACAACTGCCCCGTTATGCTTTCAAGTTCACAGCAAGCATCCTTGACAGGTCGTTTCGGCAACAGCGAGTATGGCAGAAGCAAGAAGGCAGGTGAGGATTTGTTCTTGGAGTATGGCAAGGATACAGGAGCCAAGGTATTGGTTTACCGTTTCCCCAACCTCTATGGCAAATGGTGTCGTCCTAACTATAACAGTGCAGTAGCTACATTCTGTAACAATATAGCCAACGACCTCCCCATAACCGTCAACGATCCAAGTGTAGAACTCGAACTACTCTACATCGATGACCTTGTTGACGAAATGATTCACGCATTGAAGGGCGAGGAGCATCATTGTGAGTTTGAGGGCTTAGAGGTTATCCCAATGAATGGAACGAACACTGATTGCATGAATAAAACGGAGAATGATAAATCTGTTCAATCTGTGAAATCTGTGTTCGAAAAAGTAGGCCGCTACTGCTATTGCCCTATCACTCACAAGGCAACCCTTGGTGAAATCGTAGACTTGCTCCATAAGTTTGCCGACATGCCCAAGACATTGATGATTCCCGAAATTCCTGCCGACTCGTTTGCCAAGCGTCTCTACAGCACCTTCTTGAGCTACTTGCCAAAAGAAAAAGCCATCTTCGATTTAAAGATGAACGTAAATCCACGCGGCTCATTCACAGAGTTAGTACACACACTAAACTGCGGACAAGTAAGCATCAACATCTCCAAGCCAGGCATCACCAAAGGCGAACATTGGCACAACACCAAATGGGAACAATTCATTGTTGTTGCAGGTCACGGACTTATCCAACTCCGCAAGGAAGGCACAGATGAAGTATTGAACTATGAAGTGAGTGGTGATAAGATTCAATCCGTCATCATGCTTCCTGGTTACACCCACAACATCATCAACCTCTCCGACACAGAAGATTTGGTTACAGTTATGTATTGCAACGAAATCTTTGACCCCAATAAGCCAGATACCTACTTTGATAAAGTAGAAAAATAACGAACACAGATCTGACAGATTTAACAGATGTTTTATTATAAAGAAGAGACATACAAAATAAATGGTGCTGCAATGAAGGTATACAATACCCTCAAACATGGTTTTTTGGAAGCTGTCTATCAAGAAGCTCTTGAGATAGAATTCAAGAAACAAGGTATTCCTTATGAAAGAGAAAAGGAACTTACTATTTACTACAATGGGGTTAAATTAAAACAGACCTATCGTGCAGACTTTGTTTGTTATGGCAATATTATAGTAGAACTCAAAGCTGTTTCACTATTAGATGATGCGCATCGTAGTCAGATTTATAACTATCTATGTGCTACAGGATACAAAGTAGGACTACTGTTTAATTTCGGACATTATGATGGTCTTGAAATTGAACGTAAAGTAAAATAATTAGTATTCAATATAAAAACGAACACAGATATAACAGATTAAACAGATATAATAAAATGTAAAAGCATTTCAAATCAAGCGTGAGTAAAATCTGTTCTATCTGTGTTCGAAAAAAACGGACATTATAATAGTTTTTGTGGATATAAGTAGTATAAATCTGTATAATCTGTGTTATCTGTGTTCGAAAAAAAATTAGTGTTATATGAACAAGCAACCTAAATTTGATTATTCCGACATAAAGTTCAAAGACAACGGTAAATTAAAGCTCATTATCGTTGTCGGCACCCGTCCCGAGATAATCCGCTTAGCCGCCGTCATCAACAAATGCCGTCAGTATTTTGATGTAATTCTCGCCCACACAGGCCAGAACTACGACTACAACCTCAATGGCATCTTCTTTAAAGATCTGAAGTTAGACGAACCCGAAGTATACATGGATGCCGTAGGCGATGATCTCGGAGCCACATGCGGTAACATCATCAACTGCTCCTACAAACTCTTTGCCCAAACAAAGCCCGATGGCGTCTTAGTACTTGGTGACACCAACTCATGCCTCAGCGTAATAGGTGCCAAGCGTCTGCATATTCCTATCTTCCATATGGAAGCAGGAAACCGTTGCAAGGACGAGTGTCTTCCCGAAGAAACCAACCGTCGCATTGTAGACATCATCTCTGATGTCAACATGGCATACTCAGAGCATGCCCGTCGCTACCTTGCCGACTGTGGACTTCCCAAAGAGCGCACCTATGTTACAGGCTCGCCCATGGCCGAGGTGCTTCATAACAACCTCGCCGAGATAGAAGCCAGCGATGTACACCAGCGCCTCGGCTTAGAGAAAGGCAAATACATCCTTCTCTCAGCTCACCGTGAAGAGAACATTGACACAGAGAAGAACTTCATGTCCCTCTTCAACGCTATCAACCACATGGCAGAAAAGTATGACATGCCTATTCTCTATAGCTGTCATCCACGCTCACGCAATCGTTTAGCTGCCTCAGGTTTCAAACTCGATAAGCGTGTTATCCAGCACGAGCCACTTGGTTTCCACGACTACAACTGTTTGCAGATGAACGCCTTTGCCGTAGTAAGCGACTCTGGCACGCTTCCCGAAGAAAGTAGTTTCTTTACAAGTGTAGGTCATCCTTTCCCTGCCATCTGCATTCGTACCTCAACCGAACGTCCCGAAGCTATAGACAAAGGTGACTTTATCATTGCTGGTATTGATGAGAAGTCTTTGCTCCAAGCTGTAGATACTGCTGTAGAGCTTTGCCGTAACGGTCAACATGGTATTCCTGTACCTAATTATGTTGATGAAAATGTCAGCACCAAAGTGGTGAAGATTGTGCAGAGCTACGTAGGTATTGTGAATAAAATGGTGTGGCGTAAATTCTAAAATTAATAAGGGAGCAGTTGTAAAGGTTGTTTTCCAAAGAATGTGGTTTGATACCGCCTATAGCTGCTAGAATAATACCGTAAAAGATATATCTGCAGCAAAATAATTATGGCAATCCTCAAGACAATGCTCAAGACAATACAAATAGTGGACAAATACTTATAGAAATGAAGAAGATTTTCATTACACTGTCTCTTATGACACTATCAATCACATCCTTTGCTCAGGAAACAGTGTATGTACGTGATACGGTTCATGTAACCAAGACTGCATCTAATGAACAAGTGGATGCTCGCACAGTCGAAGCACCAAGTAAGAACAACTGGGGCTCCAAACTCCGAGTTTCCAACTTCCATCTTGGTCTTGATATTCAGACTAAGTATATGTGGAGAGGCATGGAAATGATGGCAGAAGAGTCGTCTCCAGTTGTGTTTCCAGGTATAAACTATCAATGGAAAGGACTTTATGCATATGCTATGGGTGGCTACGCCATTAATGGTAAGTATGCTGAGGTTGACTTGGGACTAAGTTATTCATGGAAAGGTCTTACTATCGGTTTTAACGACTATTATTATCCTACAATTAGCGGAAAGGATGATGAGTATTTAGGAGGTAAGCACAACGGTCATTGGTTAGAGACAAGTTTAACTTACGCTCCTGAAAATATACCTTTGTGGCTTACAGTTAGTAACTTTTTTGCAGGAGACGATGACGTGTATGACGATGCTTCTGGTAAAAAGAAACAAGCCTATTCTACCTATATCGAAGCTGGCACATATTACGATTTTCTTGATAACAATCGTATTTCTTTGGCCGTTGGTATGACGCCTTACAAGTCATGTTACACCAACTATCAAAAGAAATTTGCTGTGTGTAATCTTGATTTGAAATATACATACAACGTGCAGTTTAAGAATGGTTGGGCTCTTCCTTTGAGTGCCGAATATATCTATAATCCTGCATTCGACAAATCGTATATCAACTTTGTAGCTAATTTTGCTTTTTAGAAAATGACTCAACGAAATGCCATTATTATGGCAGCAGGCACTTCTTCGAGATTTGTGCCTCTGTCTGTTGAACGTCCTAAGGGGTTAGTGGAAGTGAAAGGTGAAATTTTGATAGAACGCCAAATACGGCAATTGAAAGAAGCTGGTATCACTGATATTACCCTTGTTGTGGGCTATAAGGCTGAAATGTTTGCCTATCTTCGCGATAAGTATGCTGTTGATATCGTTTATAATGAGGATTTTGCACGTTATAACAATACTTCCTCACTCATTCGCGTAATTGAGAAATTAGACAACACTTTTATTTGTAGTTCTGACAACTATTTTCCTGAAAATGTATTCACAAGAGAATCGGTAGACAGCTATTATTCGGCTCTGTACGCAGAAGGAAAAACTAACGAATATTGTCTTATAACGGATGCAGAAGACCAAATAACTGATGTAAAGGTTGGTGGACATGATTCATGGTATATGGTAGGACACGTGTTTTTTAACCATGAGTTTTCTGAGAATTTTCGAAAACTCATGATAAAGGAATATTGTAATGAAACTACCAAACAAGGGTATTGGGAAGATTTATATATTCGTTATATAGACCAATTACCCAAAATGAAAATTAACCGCTACCAAGAAGGAGATATTCAGGAATTTGATAGTCTTGACGAATTGCGCATGTTTGATGAAAGTTATAAAAATGATACACGTTCATCAATTGTCAAACAAATTTGCAAACAGTTAGAAGTAGAAGAAGCTTGTGTCCATGCATTCAGAAACATCAAACATAAAGGTAACTATCTACAGTTCCAATTTAAAGTCTATGATGATGTTTATGAATACAATGCCGAAAATGGCATAGAAATAAAAAAGATATGAGGAAAAAAGCAGTAATACTTGCAGCAAGACGAGAAAAGGATTCAAAGATTCCCTACCCTTTAAAATGCTTTGCTAAAGACTTGTGCTTACTTGACAGAACATTAGCTATTCTGCGTGACTTACATTTCGACGATATTTTACTAGTAGTAGGTTATAAGGCTGAACTGTTTCAGAAGTATGCAACCGAAGGCATAAAACTCATAGAAAATAAAGAATATGAGTTTACCGCATCAATGGGTTCGCTCGCTTTAACTAAAGATTTTATCAATGAAGATTTTTTGCTTATAGAGAGTGATACGTTTTATGAACGGAAGGTTTTAGAGGCACTTGATGCAAGAACCGAAGGTAATTGTTTTTCAATGACTGAAGAAAGTGGTTCTGGTGACGAATGTTTTATGGAAACTAAAAATGGTTTTGTCACTAAAATTACAAAAGACCGTCATCGTGTGTGTCACTTTGAAGGTGAAATGATTGGTGCAACTAGAATTTGTATTGATACTTACAAGCGAATGATTGAGGCTTGGGAACACGCAAGTAATCCTTACCTCAATTATGAATATCTACTAATGGATGTAACAGAACCACTTGATAGACCTGTTATAAACTTTAAGAACCTTATTTGGGGAGATGTTGACTGTGATGAGGATTTTAAAAAGTTGCAGAATGATATTTATCCCCGACTTAGAAGACGCGAAAACCCATTTGATCATGACAACTTGATAATGCACCTTCATAATATTTTTCCGAATGAAGATGTCAGCAAGGCTGAAATTATTCAAATTGGTGGCATGAGCAATAAGAATTTCCGTGTGAATATCGGTGACAAAAGTTTTGTGCTTCGTGTTCCAGGAAATGGCTCTGAGGGAATGGTTGAACGTACGAATGAGGAGTTCAACGCAATAGAAGCTTGCAAGATGGGAGTGAATCCTGAGATTCGATACTTTAATGCAAAGACGGGTATTAAGTTAGCTGATTTTGTTGAAAATGCCGAAACTCTTAATGCTGCTACTATTCAACGCCATGATAATATGAAGAAGATTGCCAAAATCTATCAAACGATTCATGGTTCACACATTCGCTTAAAAAATGAATTCAACATCTTCCAAGAAATCGAGAAATACGATTTGCTCATACAAAAGGCCGGCACCACTATGTATGAGGGTTGGGAAAAGGTTCGCCCTCAAGTGATGGCACTTGAAGGATATCTGAATGAGTTAGGCGTTGAACTTTGTCCTTGCCATAATGATGCTCTCTATGAGAATTTTATCAAGGCTATGGATGGAACAATCTACCTTATAGATTGGGAATATTCAGGAATGAACGACCCTATGGCAGACTTTGCAGCTCTATTTATTGAAGCCGATTTTACGAAGGAGAACCAAGATTACATCCTTGGTAAATATTTTAACGGCAATATCCCTGAACATGCTTTCAAAAAAATTCTATGCTACATGGTTCTATGGGATTATCTTTGGGCTCAATGGACTGTCATTAAAGAGGCTAAAGATGATGACTTCGGAACTTATGGACGTGATCGCTACGAAAGAGCAATTAAAAACTTAAAGAAAATCGGAAAATAAATGGAAATACAAAAGAGGAAAAAAGATTGGACTACGATGTTGATTCCCTTTGCTATTGTGATAGCATTGATGGCGGTATTTATGATTGTACCTGAGGAATCAAAATCGGTTGTTGACACAATGCGTGGATTTTTTGGTGATACAATCGGAATTTATTATCCTATACTTGCCATAGGAAGTGTTATTTGTGCGCTTTATGCTGCTTTAAGCCCAAAGTATGGTAACATCAAATTGGGAAATATCGACAAACCTGCATATAGCAATTTTAAGTGGGGTACAATGATTTTTACCTCTACTATGGCTGCCGATATTATGTTCTACTCTTTGATTGAATGGGCGCTGTATGGTGCAGAACCACATTTAAAAGAAATGGGTTCTATGGCAATGTGGGCTCCAACATACACTTTGTTCCATTGGGGACCATTGGCTTGGGGCTTCTATGTTATACTTGCTGTATGTTTTGGTTTTATGATGCACGTTCGTAGACGTGAACGTCAACGTTTTTCTGAAGCATGCCGTCCTTTATTGGGTGATAAAGTTGATGGATTTTGGGGTAAGGTGATTGATGTTATTGCAATCTTTGCCGTAGTATGTGCAACAGCCACGACCTTTTCATTAGCTACACCTCTCTTAACTAAAGCAATGGGTGTGGTATTTGGCTTTGAAGTTAATACAGCCGTTACGATTTGTGTACTTCTACTCATTTGCGCTATCTACACCATTACAGTATTATATGGTGTGAGAGGAATTAGCAGACTTGCTGGAATCTGTTCTTACCTCTTTTTCGGTGTTCTTTTCTATTTCCTTATATTGGGAGGTGAAACTCGTTTTATCATAGAGACAGGTTTTCAGTCTATCGGAAACTTAGCTCAAAACTTTATAGGTATGTCTACCTATATGGATCCTCTTCGAGAAAATGGCTTTGCTCAGAACTGGACTGTTTACTATTGGGCTTATTGGCTTGTTTGGTGTGTGGCAACTCCTTTCTTCATTGCATTGATTTCAAAGGGACGTACAATTCGTAACACTGTTTTCGGTTCATTCGGATGGGGACTTGCTGGAACCTATATGTCGTTTATTATTCTTGGTAACTATGGACTTGCTCAGCAAATGAAACATGGGCTTGACGTAACGGGCTTTATTGGTAAAGGTGGTGAGATGTATGATGCAATCTTGATGATTTTTAATACGCTGCCTCTTCCTTCTGTAGCATTGATGTTGCTGGTTATTACAATGATAGCCTTCTATAGTACAACACTTGATGGTATAACCTATGTAGCATCTTCATATAGCTATAAGAAAATATCAGCAGAAGAAGAACCTGCCCGAAAGATTAGAGGTTTCTGGGCTCTTCTCTTAATATTCCTACCTGTAGGTCTTCTCTTTGCTCAAAACTCTCTGTATAGTCTTCAAGGCGTAACCATCATTGCAGCATTCCCCGTAGGTGTATTACTTATCATGATAGTTTGGAGTTTCTTTAGAGATTGCAATAAATGGCTAAAATCAAGTAATAGACTATAAAAACACATACATTTTTCATGTCGGAAAATTTTAATAACATAGCAGCAAAAGGTATTGGATGGAGTGCGATTGAACGTTTTTCTGTTCAAGGTGTTACATTTGTCGTACAGATTGTTCTCGCTCGATTATTGACACCAGAAGCCTTTGGAATCGTTGGAATGTTGACTATATTCCTACAAGTTGCACAAGTTTTTATTGATAGTGGCTTTGCTAATGCTTTAATAAAAAAACAAGATTGCACGGATACGGACTACTCTACTGTTTTTTTCTATAATCTTGGTGTGTCTATTATCTTGTATTTGATATTATTTTTTAGTGCGCCTTTGATTTCTGTGTTTTATTCAGTATCTTTAATTACTCCTGTATTAAGAGTTTTGTCTTTTATATTGATTATTAATGCATTATCAATCGTACAAAAAACCATATTGGTAAAGAATATAGATTTTAAATCGCAGTCTAAAGTTACATTGTTGAGTTCCGTTCTATCGGGGCTATTAGGAGTTTCTTTGGCTTACATGGGCTGGGGAGTATGGGCGCTTGTTGCTCAGCAAGTTATTAATAGCATTCTGATTCTTATTCTATACGTATATACCGTCAAATGGTATCCCAATTTATCTTTTTCTAAACATTCTTTTTTATATGTTTTCAATTATGGTTCAAAATTACTTGCTTCAAGTTTAATTTCCGTTGTTTACCATAATATGTACACTATAGTAATAGGAAAAAAGTTTACAAGTTACGAATTGGGATTATATACAAGAGCTGAGGCCTTTGCTATTTTTCCTTCTAATAATATAGGCAGTATTATATCAAGAGCTGCATTTCCATTGTTAAGTAAGGTTCAGGATGATAACGTAAAACTCGTAGGGTACTACAAAAAACTTATTAAATTTTCTTCATTTATTATTTTTCCTCTGATGTTAGGGCTTTTAGTCGTAGCGAAACCATTCATACTAGTTATCCTTTCTGAAAAATGGATAGGGGCAGTACCATTGTTGCAAGTATTATGTATCAGTTGGATGTTTGACCATTTATGTAACCTTAATTTGCAACTTTTGTACGTGATAGGTCGTACAGACCTTGTACTAAAGCTTGAAATTATCAAGAAGGCTATTGCCATATCTATTCTGATATTTTCAATACCTTTTGGACTAATAGGTATGTGTTGGGGACTTGTTGTTTATACAGCGTTCGCTGTAATTGTAAATACATATTATACAAATAAATTATTTGAATATAACTGGATTTCTCAATTAAAAGACTATTTTCCATACTTGCTCGCTTCTATATTAATGACAGTAATCGTCTTTTGGGTTGAAAATCTTTTCACCCTACCCATAGTACAATTGATGATTGGAATCTTGACTGGAGTTGCAGTTTATGGGATATTGACATTGCTATTTTTTAGGAACATTATAAACACTATAAGAACACTGATAATTAAAAAATAAACGATATGAGTACTTATCAAATATATAAAAAGGCATATAATTTTTTATCCAAATATTATCACACGATATATAAATATATTGCCTACTTCTATTACATGAGGCGTATGCCAGAGATATTGGCAAAAGTGAAGTCCAAACCAGTAAAAAAAGTCGTTTTTGTTGTCATAGACATTAGTATGTGGAAATCTGAAAAACTTTTCAAGAAGCTTTTGGATGATCCTGAGTTTGAACCTTATATAATGTCGTTTTTTTATCCTTTTCAATTGTTGGAATTAAAGAAAACGATACAATCTCAGATTACAGAGTACTGTAAACAGAATTCTTTTCCAATGATTGATGGCTATGATTTTGATAAGGATATGTGCATAAATTTTCAAACTGTCCATCCAGATATAGTCTTCTATGCTCAGCCTTATAATGGAGGATATAAAGAGATGAGGTTAGAGTCAGTTTGGAAAGAGGCTTTATTTGCATATATTCCATATTGTCTAAATCTCGAATCGAATATGATTTTTTATTCTAACTTATATCAAAACATTTGTTGGAAATCATATTGTGCTACAATATTTAATAAAGATTATGAATCAAAATGCTTAATAAATAAAGGTGTAAATATGGTGGTAGCAGGACATCCATTATTTGATGAAATGGACGATAAAGTAAATGCTAAATATTGTTGGAAAATTAACGACAACAAACATAAAAAAATTATTTGGGCACCACATCATACTATCACAGCGCAAGATTGTCTTTCTTACTCAAATTTTCTTGACATTGCTGATTATATGCTTCAATTAGCAGAAAAATATCAAAATGATATTGAAATAGCATTTAAGCCACATCCAATATTAAAAACTAAATTATATCAGCATCCAGAATGGGGTAAGAATAAAACAGACGAGTATTATGCGAAGTGGTCAAACATGTCAAACACACTATTAGCAGAAGGTTCATACGTTGATTTGTTTTTAACTTCGGATGCTATGGTTCATGATAGTGCATCTTTTACGTGCGAATATCTTTATACCTGTAAACCTGTATTGTTTATTGCCAAAAATGAAGATGAGCATAGAAAGAAATTGAATGAACTCGGTATTCGGTGTTTTAATCTTCATTACCATGCGAAAACTGTCAGTGAGATAGAGTCTTTTATCAGAAATGTAATCAACGAATTTGACCCTATGAAAACAGAACGCTTGAATTTTAAAAATGAATTCTTAAAGAATAAAAGACTCAAGTTTGACGAATATATATATCAAGATTTAAAAACATCATTGCATTAAATATTAAGATGGGAGTTTTTATATTTTTATTCATAGCACTTATATTTATTCAAGTTATTTCGCAGGCCCAAATAGGTAAAAAGAAACGATTATTTCAAACAATATCGTGTTTTATTCTTTTGTGGTTAATACAAGGACTTAGACACGCTGATATAGGTATAGATTCTGCAACATCATACAGGCCTTATTTTGAACATCTAAGTGTAAATTGGAATTCTATATTTGATTTGAGCGATGTATTTGCAAATTATGAGATTGGATATATAGAACTGAATAAGTTGTTTAAATTTTTCATTTCTGAAGATACACAATTATTTATTCTGTTTTGCAGTTTCTTATGTATTGCTCCAATTGCATTTATAATCTATAAGTATTCGACAAACATCGTATTCTCATTTTGGATCTTTTCGTCATTGCAAATATATCTTTTTGGCTTTAGCGGTATTAGACAAGCTATAGCTATAGGATTCTGCTGTTTGTCTTTTCATTACATTATAAAACAAAGATTACTAATATTTGTGGCATTAGTATTATTAGCATCAACAATACATACATCTGCTATATTGTTTCTACCTGCATATTGGTTATATCATTATATTAAATTGACTGCAAAAAAAACTTTTCTTGCTTTGTTGGCAATTATAATGCTGACATTCTCCTTTAAGACTATTGCTGTAACAGTAGTTTCCATTTTGTTCGGTGGTGAAAAATATTTATCTGCTTTGTCAGAAAATACAATACCCAGTTATAACCTTTTGATAATATTCATTTTAGTTTTATTTTCGACATTCTTATCAAAGGACGAGAATCTGGTAAAGTTAAGGTCATTTGTTTTAATGGCTGTTGCCTTTCAAACTTTAGGTATATTGTCAAACCATGCTACAAGAATTGGATATTACTATTATGTATATTTTATGCTCGTTATTCCACATATTATTGATTTTAGGTTTACCAAAATTGAAAGAAAATTTATTACATACGCAGTATGTCTGTTGCTATGTGTTTTTTTCTTTTATGTAAATGGAAATGGATATTTAGAGGTTATCCCATATAAGTTCTTTTGGGAATAATAAAGAACAATATTTCCAAACTATAAATTCTATACAATCACCTTTTCAAAAAACATATGAAAATCTTACAAGTCAATTGTGTTTATCGCAAAGGTAGCACAGGCAAGATAATTTACGACATACACACTGAATTACAAATACGGGGAATAGAGTCGGTTGTTTGTTATGGGCGTGGTGACAGAATGGAAGAACAGAATGTTTATAAATTCTGCTCAGAGACAGAAGCTAACATTTCGCATTTGTATGCAAATCTGGGAGGCTTACAATATGCTTCGGCTCCTTTTGCCACATGGCATTTGGAACGTATAATAATCAAAGAGAAACCTGATATAGTGCATTTGCATTGCATTAATGGTTTTTGTGTGAACATATATCAGCTTTTACGTTTCCTTGCCAGAAGCAAGATAAAGACTGTTGTTACACACCACGCTGAATTTTTCTATACTGGCAATTGTGGATATTCGCTTTATTGCAAGAAATGGATGACAAATGAGGGATGCAATTCATGTCATGACTTACGAACAGCAACAGGATCAAGAACAATAGACAATACACATAAGTCTTGGAAACTGATGCGTGAGGCTTTTGCTTCTTTCGATGAAGACAAATTGCACTTTACTGCTGTTTCACCATGGGTTGTAGAACGGTCTATGATGTCGAATGTATTAAAGAGGTATCCTTGTACATGTGTGATGAATGGAGTAGACACATCTGTATTCCATAATGTAAAGGATGCAATGGATACTTTGCAAAACAAGTTTCCGTTTGGTTGTAAGGATTTTGTTCTTCATGTTACTGCATTTTTCTCTACTGATGAAAAGTCATTGAAAGGAGGACGATACATTGTACAGTTGGCACGGATGATGCCAGAACAGCTGTTTGTAGTTGTGGCATCAAAAGTTTTGGAGACAGATAATCTACCAAACAATATTCTGTTATGGGGACGTGCTAATGGACAAAAGGAATTGGCTACACTTTATTCCGCAGCCAAAGCTACGGTTATTGTAAGCGAACGTGAAACTTTCTCTATGGTGACTGCTGAGAGCCTGTGTTGTGGAACACCCGTTGTAGGGTTTAAGGCAGGTGGACCTGAGAGTATTGCTCTGACAGAATATGCTAATTTTGTAGAATATGGCAAAGTGGAACTATTATATCAATCTTTGCAGAATGTTCTTGCAAAGGAATGGAATAAAGAGGTCATTGCTGACGAAAGTAAGAATCGTTATGCTCGTGAAGTAATGACTAAAGGATATATTAATGTTTATAAGCAACTTATTAATGATGAAAAATAACAAGCGAGTATTGGTTGTATCAAATAACTGCTTCTCACCGTCTAATTCAAACGGTCGCACTTTGGGTAACTTATTTTATGGTTGGCCCAAAGAAAATCTTGCACAATTTTGTGTAATAGCCAAAGATCCTGCATGGGATGTGTGTGACAACTACTATTGTTTGGAGGATAGAACAATGCTTGCTGCTTTTAAACATGGCAAGAAAGCTGTAGGACGAAAGTTGCAAGTGCCTGTACTAAACAACAATAGTGCCCCAGATGTGAAAGAACCCATTGATACACAACGTAAAAATGTTGGCAAGAAAACTTTGCCTAAGGTTATGCTTCGTGAATTAGTATGGGCTTTTAAACGTTGGAAAAGTAGTGATTTTGAACAATGGATAGAAAACTTTAATCCAGATATTGTAGTATTACAATTTGGTGATAGTTCTTTTATGATAGATATTGCTTTGCATGTTGCTCAATCGCGAAATATTCCATTGGTAGTTTATAACACAGAAGGGTATTATTTCTTTCCACGTAATTGGCATTTTAAGTCTAAGTTGGATGGTATTTTATTTCCTATATATAAACATTCTTATCAAACTAAGGTACGCAAGTTAATGGCCTATGCATCGCATTCTGTATATTTGAATGATAAACTGCAAGATGATTATGATAAAGAGTTTGGTGGTAAGTCGTCTGTAATATATAATAGTAGTGGTTTGCAACATTGTAATGCTCCTACATTTGATAACGATGTGCCACATATATCTTATTTGGGCAACCTTGGACTTAATCGTGATTCTGCGCTTGCAGAAGTTGGAGAGGTCCTTTATAATATTGATTCTCGTTATCATATTGATGTTTATGGTAATGCTGACGAAAAAATAGCGAAGACATTAAATGAGGCTAAGGGTATAGTATTTCATGGTTGCGTTTCATACGACAAAGTGAAGGAGGTGATAGACGATAGTGATATACTATTCCATGTAGAATCTGAACATGGATATAAAGAACGTCAATTGCAATATGCGTTTTCTGGTAAAATTGCAGACTCTGTTTCATCAGGAAAATGCTTCGTTTTATATGCTCCAAAAGAATTGGCTTGTTCAAAGTATATTATCGAAACAGGAGCGGGATGGTTTGCTGATAATAAAGCGAAACTAAAACAAGTGATTGTTAATATAATGAACAATGCTCAAGAAAGGAATGTTGTACTCAAGAAAGCTAAAGTTGTAGCAGAACAAAATCATAGCTTTGAAGGTAATGCCCGAAAGTTTCAGAATATATTGTTAAATGTATAAATACCACTTATGCCTACACGAAAAGGAATAGCAAAGAATTTAATATTAACACTATCTAAAAGTGCATATAATAATATTATTCGTATAAAATCTAAATTGAACAGTGATAAATTTCAAGAGCTGAATAAGGAATACAAAACTGTTGTAGAACAAATAAACAAAGATATAGCAGAAGCGGAAACAACTTTAAATACGATACCTTCTCTATGGGTAAAAATAGAGTGTTTGGATTCCCTATATGAAATTGAAAAGTTATGGTTCAATCTTGACCAATCATACACTGGTGAAATTACGCCAAAAATTAAAAGGGAGTATAAGAGGACTTTGGAAATGACTAAAGATTTCTTTTCTTCATTTAGTATTAGACCAGCAGACGATCATATATCTATTTCTTTTAGAAATAAAAGTTCTGAAGAAGAACAAACCCGTTTGGAAAATTTGAGCAAGAAGCGTTTGGAAATTAAACAATTATACGAAAAGGCATTAAAAGAAGTTCCAATCAATGTAGAAAAAATAAAGAAATTGAAGGAACAACTTGACGCCTTAGATGAAACGTTCGTTGAAACTAAAAAAAATCTGGATGGTATAAAAACCGACTCTGCAGAAGAGGAACGAATGCGAAGACGAATTGATGATGCTTTTGTTTTTCTTAGTAAAGATAATCATCTTGAAAAGGAGCTAACCAAACTACAATGGGAATTTTACTGTATGTTAGCTCTTATAATAATAACAGTTGTATGCTTCATTATATTTTATGGAATATTCTTATACCATTTAAAAACTTTAAAACTTACAAGCTGGTGTGAGTATCTACCTTATACAATGTCTGTTCCTATAACTATTGGTTTGCTGTGGCTCTTTGTTTATTTGAAGAATAGGGCGAACAAAATTTCAATAGAGATAAATTCCCGACTATATGACATTCGTTATATGGAAGGTCTAATGAAGATGACAAATAGTATGTCGAGAACTAGCGATGAGGCATCCCAAAAAATTGATGAACTAATACGTTCTATGGTAGACTCTTTTTTAAACAAGATGTCGGACAAAACTTTTAAGGAAGAAGATATGTCCATAATAGAGAAACAAGAACTTGAGAATAGTCCATATTGGAAGGTTTTCTGTGAATTTAAGGATTTAGTAAAATTGATAAAAAATGAACCAACAAAATTATAATCGCATGGTTGACATGCTAACCACTGCCACACAATCAAAAAAAATATTGTGGCAAGAAGATGCACCACATAGTGCATTCTATACCCAAATAAATGGTTGTAAGGTTACAATTTATTCAGTATATGACATTACGATAGATGAATCTTCTTATTCTTTGTCTTTGACAAATCCCAATAATGAAGTTTTTTATACTTATTCATTTAGTGAATCTACAGACAAAGATGAATACAAAAAACTAAAGAATCTATATGCCGTAATCCGTGATGTTGTATACAGAATAACAGAATCTGAAAATTTAATTCTACAAGGATTGGAGGAGGCTCTTACAACTCAGAATGATGTAAATGATTTACCATTTTAAAAGTTTAGAAGTATGAAACTAACATATTTGATATCATGTATGCATCAGAAAGATGCAAGCATAATAGAAAGAACTGGAGTGCAGTCTGATGTTGTAGTGATAAATCAATGCGATCATAATTCAATAGAAGAATTTGACTTCATAAATAAAAAAGGGAAGAAATGTCATGCAAAATTTATTTGTACAACAGAAAGGGGACTGTCACGTAGTCGTAATATGGCAATTAGATATGCAGAAGGAGATATATGTCAAATCTGTGACGATGACCAAACTGTATCAGAAGATGGAGAAGATGTCATTTGTAATGTCTATAAAGAGCACCCCGAAGTAGATGTAATAACCTTTTCTTTGGTCCGTAAGGATGGGAATAAAAAATACCCTAACAATGAGCAATATATAAACTTTATACAAATGTTAAAGACTAATTCTCTACAAATAACATTCCGAAAAGAAGCTATTTTAAAGAAAAATATTGAGTTCGACATAAACATGGGATCTGGAACTGGTAATGGAGGGGGAGAAGAAAATAAATTTCTCTTTGATTGTAAAAGAAAAGGTATTAAACTATTCTATTCTCCACAAAAAATAGCGACAGTTCTACCAAGTAAAAGTCAGTGGCATCTGGGATACACTGCTACATATATGCGTAATCAAGGGTGGGTTAGTCGTAAAATATTAGGAACGTTTATGGGATTTTTATATTGTATATATTACGGCATATCTCATAGAAAAAGATATACAGAAATTAATATGTTCCAAGCAATCTATAATTTGATACTAGGATTCTTTAGTAAAAAATGAAAAACGATAAATATTTAATATCAATAATTGTTCCATGTTACAATGTTGAACGATATGTTGAACAATGCATACGTTCCATTATGGGACAAAGTTATAAGAACATAGAGATAATTACAGTTGACGATGGTAGTCCTGATAATTCTCCACAGATTCTTGATAAATTAGCAAATGAAGATAGCCGAATAAAAGTTATCCATAAGCAAAATGCAGGAGTCAGTGCCGCTCGAAATAGCGGCTTGGATGTGGCAACTGGAGATTATGTTGTGTTTGTAGATGGGGATGATTACCTCGCGCCAGACTATGTAGACTATATGCTTAAGTTGGCATATAAGGATGACTCTGACTTCGTAATGTCACAAAATTGTTATACCCAAGAGAATGAGCCTCAGATTTCTAAAGACGCAACGAAAACAATGTCTCCATCTGAAGCAACAGCCCTTTTGATATCTCCAAGGGTTATTGTAGGATGTTGGAACAAAATGTTTAAACGTGGATTTATTAATAAGTTCACTTTTTCTTTTTCAACAACTTTGTTTTATGGTGAGGGTTTGACTTTTATCACTAAAGCTTCTCAGTTAGCAAACTGTGTAACTGTAGGTAATAGAAAAGTGTATTATTATCGTAGGAACAACGAGACTTCTGCAACTTCTAAGTTTAATATTCAAAAATACTATAATGGTGAAAAGGCTCTTGATAACATACATAAAGAGCTAATTGTAAGAGATGCAAATGTGGAACTAATGATGGCATTACACAAAAGTATGTTCTGTCTTGGAGCACTTTCACAGGCGTATGCACATGATTTACAGAAAGACTATAAGGCAGATTGTAAACATTGGCGTGCAATAATAAAGAAGAATCTAAGATTTCTTTGTCTCTCAAATCAAGTTTCATTATATAGAAAAGTGTTACTAACTTTAGGTTATCTCTTTCCTGGATTAATAAGTAAAATGGATATGTGGCGTAGAGCAAAGATAGCCTCAAAAAGTGTAAGCTAATGGAAAAAGTATTACTAACGACCGTTTTCTCAGGTTATAACTATGGTTCCAGTCTTCAAGCTCTTGCTACAAAAACGATTCTGAAGGAGTTAGGATATGATTGTCGTTTGGTTGCTATGAAGAGTTTGATAAAAGGCAGAGATATTCGTATAAAAAAATTGATAACTATACTTATTCGCTCATGGCTTATTAGAGGGAAGGATGGAGCAAACGCATTGAATACTTATAAAGGTTCATATAATAAGGTCATGATAGGTGACTCTGTAACTCGGTTTGAAAAGTTCACCAAAAAATATCTTGAACCTCAATATTTGAGCTGGAATAACATGAAGCGATTAGCCAAAGAATGTATTGCATGCTTTGCAGGAAGTGACCAGATATGGAATTCTTCGACAATGTATGTAGATCCTATGTATTATCTTCGCTTTGCTCCAGCAGAAAAGCGTATAGCTTTCGCTCCAAGTTTTGGACGCGACTTTGTAGCAGAGTTCAATAAAAAGAAGATGAGTAAATGGATTTCTGAATTTGCTTGTTTATCTGTACGTGAAGATAGTGGAATTAAACTTATTAAAGAGTTGACAGGTCGTGATGCAATACATCTTATTGATCCTACATTGATGGTGAAAGGAGAAACGTGGAAGAATACTCTTAATCTTCAGGACAAACAAGAAAACTATATTCTAACGTATTTCTTGGACAAACCATTAGAGTCTGCTCGTAAAGCAATTGCCGAATTGAAGGAGACATTAAAATGTGAGGTAATTGCTATTCCTTACCAATTTGATGATATGGGTTATTGTGATAAGGTTGTACCTACAGGGCCTATTGAGTTTCTTGATTTAATAAACAATGCTAAGTGTGTGCTGACCGACTCATTCCATGGTACGGCTTTCTCTATCAATCTGCATACACCATTCTATGTGTTTGGACGTAATTATGGAACTGCACATTCACAAAATAGTCGTATAGAGTCTATTTTGAAAATGATGAATATGCAGGATAGGTTTGAGCAAAAAGATATTGTAGGTCAATTAAAAGCCATAAATTTTGAGGTATCTGAGCAGATCTTGTCTGACGAAAGAAATAAAAGTAGAAATTATATCATTAATACTATAAATGGAAGAAATTGTAAAAAATAATCGGGGGGGGGTAAATCCTTTTGTTGATTCTGTGAAAGGATCTCTAATTTTTTTGGTAGTTTTAGGACATGTTGTTTTCCAATCGGAAACTGTTTACACAAGTAGATGGATATCTGCAATAATTAGTTGGATTTGGTTTTTTCATATGCCTGCATTCGTCTTTATTTCTGGATATCTAACTAATACTAAAAAAGTAATAAGTAAACAGTTGGTTTCATGTGGACATATTCTGTTTACTTATATTTTAATGCAAACAGTTCTAACTGTAGTATATGGGCCTCATGATTTATTTAATTATTTATTAATTCCGCAATATGCAATGTGGTATCTACCAGCTTTGGTCGTTTGGAGATTGTTAGGTGTTAAAATCATCACTTTGATCAAAAATGATTATTTTCTGCTTTTACTATCCATATTGATTTCCATAGGGTCTAGCTTTGTTCCTATAAAGGTTCTTGGATTTCAACGAATATGCGCTTTCTTTCCTTTTTTCATATCTGGAATGATATTAAGAAAACATGGCATTAAGCTGGACAAATTTTCAAAATACAGATACTTGTCTATTGCTTTTCTCCTATTGATGTTTGTTTCGTTTATGGTTTTTAATCGTACTATTTGTAGCGGTATGTGCAATATACCATACAAAAATATATTTCAACTATTTACACGATCTTCTGTCCTTATTATTGGGTCTATTATGTCATTTGCTTGGATCTCTATGACACCTACAACGAAATGGTTGTCGTATATAGGTAGTAAGTCATTATTTGTGTATTGTTATCATGTGTTTTTTATTGTTGGCATTCTTCCAAATATATGGGTAAAAACAGGTATTAATACAAATGAATTATTGATTATTCTATATGCAGTGGTTTCCTTTGTGTTGCTTGTAATCTTAAGTAAGTCAGCTTTATTAAATAAAATATTATCGCCATTTAAATAAAATGAATATTAGTATTATCATGCCGTACTACAATGCGGCATTATGTATCCGTGAGATAGTTGATGCAATACTGCCTAAACTTGTGTTTCTGTTGGGTGCAAAGCATATAAGAAAAAGGTAAAACTTAAATTCTAATTATTAACAATAATGACAAAAGACGAGTTGAATACTTTATTAGACCGTGACGAAACCTTGAACGAGCAAGACTATTCTAATGTTCAAGATTGGATTTCATCTAATTATAATGGTTTTAGTGAAGATGAATGGAACGCATATTTTGACAAACTGCTGAAAAGATTTGAGAAAGAGAATAATAAGACATGTGCGGACTTAATAAAAAAGTATGTGAAAGAATTTCACAATACATGTCCAAGAAAATTTGTTCTATATCTTAAAATGATAGAAGCTTGTGCATATGTATGTGTGAAAAGCAAAGATGAAGATAGCTTTGTAAAGTATGTACAGGAGTACATGTATAATGCGATTGCTCAAATTACTCCTAAAGCGATTAATCACAATATGGACTATTATAGTTTCCGTGGAGTGACCGATTATTCGATTAAAGAAATTGTAGATGAGGAGATTAGTTTTGCTCATCCTCGTTCTTTTAATGACCCTTTGGACACATTGTTTAATTGGTGGATAGAAGAAGAAATAAAGCATTTGGATCAAAAGGACATTCATGAGCAAGAATTTATTCTATTGTTAAAGAAAATGTCTGAACATATTAAAATGAGATGTTTAATTGGAACCGTCAAGAAGGACAATGGTAATAATGTTAATGTTGAAGTAGATGACTTGCCGGTTCTGATGTGGTCGCATTATGCTAATAGTCATAAAGGAATGTGTATACGTTATCATTTTAAAGAGGATTTTTTCAAAAATTATAGTGTTGACAACTCTAAAGAACTTTTGTTTATCATTCCTGCGAAATATTCTGATAACATAAAGGTAGCACGGAAAGAAAAAGACTTTATGGCAAATGCTTTATTGCTTAAGAGTAAAGATTGGGAATACGAGAATGAGAAAAGAATGATATTTTATAGTCAAAATTTAGCAGACGGAGAGAAGGTTCCAAATGAATTTCCTACCATGAAGTGTGAAGGGGCTATAAAGAGTATCTATTTGGGCGTAAGGTGTAGTGATGCGGATAGACGGAAAGTTGAAAAAGCTATTGGTGATAAAAATATTCGTCTGTACAAGATGGTGATAGATTCAGATAAACCAACACGTTTAAAAGCAAAAAGAATAGGGTGATATGAATAATATAGATAGAACAGATTTTGAAAAGTGGGTTGAGATTTATGAAATCAAAAAGCTCAATTGTGATTTTGTAAGGAATGATGAAAATACCCATCTGTGTGTATACAAAGGAAAGAGACGCTATAAACTTGTTTTGAGTATTCTGCATGCGTTTCCTTCAACCTATTTTTCGAAAAAAGTAGGAGAAATACTAAATGAAATGCAGAAAGATGCTCAATTGTCTGATGTTGTAGATATCTTTACTTCAACAAGTTTAGGTCCTACCAAAAGGAATGAGATTGAAGATGTTGCAATAAGGAATGATTTTTCTGTCAGGATAATTGACATTGATGATATGCAAGCAGTTAAGGAAATCGCAGAGATATTAAGCCCTAAGCAAGAGAAGAATAATGATATTTATGAGAAGATGATGTTTGACTATTTGTCTAAGGCAAATAGCTCCTCATTTATAAAAAATGGTTTGTTCTACTCTGTAATACTTTTCTTGATATATAAGAATGGTGAAATTTCAAAATCTGACTTGCAAAGTAATATTAAGATTTACCTTGGTACAACAAATGATAATTTAGATAATAGTCTGGACTATCTTCGTAGCTTTAAGCCAGGTAAAATCGTTTCTACTTACAAGTTTAATGAAACCTATTATTGTTTAGCAGAAGATGAAAGGCATATTTTTGAAGAGTCAGAGAAAGAATCTAAGAATCTTGAGGCTGAATTCAAAAATACATTCTCTACAATTTCTAATAAATATTTCATTACTGATGTTGATAAGGCATATAAACTGTTTGTGCAGTATTACATGAGTGTGGGGAATAATATTATAAAGATTGGGGAAAATTCCAAAGAAAATAAAGATGCCTACGAGTTATTTAAGTTTGGTTTAATACCTTTAATGCCAAATGCAGAACAAATAACTGAATTTTTCTCGGATTTAAATGATGAATGTGGTCAGAACAATTTCCTAAACAGAATGTGTTTAGGAAAGTCTTTTTTGAATTTGTATAAATCACAGACTTATCAGAACTATATTTCAAATAAGAAAAATCATATAGTACTTGATACAACATTAGCCATACATTATTTATGTAATAAATATGATCTTAAAGGCTTGAACGCAAAGTATGAGGATAGTGATTTCTTGGCAGTTGAAAGACTTATAAATTATAAAGATAATAATCAAGGAAAAATAAGTTTCTTGATACCGTTTGACTATGCAGGAGAAATTATTGGAGAATTGAAAAAAGCAATAAAATTAGCTGATTTTGAAGGTATAGGAAATATTGCCATTCCTGTACAGACTTCAAATATTTTCTATAATTTCTACTTGTTTGTAAAGGAAGCAAAAAAGAATGCGAATATATCAACTATTTATAAATTTGAGGATTTTGCTAAAGAGTTAGGCTTTGAAAGAGTTTGTCTTTCTGACGAAGATTTCTTTATGCAGAATATGATATGTTTGAAAAACTTCTTTAAATATACTGATTGCGTTTTTGTTGATAAAGTGACAGAAAGATATGATTGTTTTGACCACTTGATTAGGACATATTCGGCTTACTTATTTTCCGAGAGATACTATGAAAAGTCAGCCAAAGCAATAGAGTCGGATGTGCGTCAGGCTATATATTTTGCTAAAAAAAGCAAAGAAGACAATATGGTTGATTTCTACTTATCCTCGTGGGATACTTCGTTGTATGATTTAAGGGATATGGTTAATAATGAGTTGATGCTTACGAAATCATACGCTATACATAGGCCTGGAGCTTTGCTTAATAGATTAATGCTTAAGGATTTCAAGGTGAATGATAAATTTCTAACTAATGAAATTATGGTATACGCAGATAGAACGTATGAACTTTCAGATAAAATAAAGAGTATGTTTGACAAGGTTATTTTACCCTTCTTTATGGCTTCTGAAAATAAGAATTCAACTTTGGTACAGGAAATATTGAAACTTCAAAAAGAATACATTGACCAAAAAAATGAAGGGCAAAGATCAAGCCGTGAAAAGGTATTACCTATTGAGGATATCTTTATCAAGATAAGAGACAAAATGCATCAGAAAGCATGTACCACTCGTGATTTAGCATGTTATTTGGCTGATGAGGAGAATCATAATTTTGTTATAGAATTAATATCTAAGGCATTAGATTCATACAAGAAAGGCTTAAAGTTGGATATTTCGTCAGAAATATGTGATTCTCTTATTTGTTATTTGGATAAAAAAGATGGTGAAGAGGTAGAAATTTAATTTTAAATATTAAATATGCAAGTAAGTATTATCATGCCGTACTATAATGCGGCAGCATATATTCGTGAGACAGTTGAGGCTATTATAGCCCAAACTTACAAGGACTGGGAGTTGATAATTGTTGATGACTGTAGTCCTGCACCTGAGACAACAGAGGTTTTAAACCAAGTGAAAAGCATGGATAACCGTATAAAGGTTATCCGTGCTGAGAAGAATGGTGGGGCTGGATTGGCAAGAAATTTAGGTATAAAGGCAGCACAAGGCAGATACATTGGCTTTTGTGACAGTGACGATTGGTGGTATCCTACTAAGCTGGAGGAGCAGTTGAAGTTTATGCAAGACAATGGGTATGAACTTACCTGCACTTGGTATGAGGATGCCAACGAGAAGTTGGAGCCTTATTATACGATGAAGCAAGCGCCAAGACAGTCGTACAAGTCGATGATTGCAGGATGTAACATCGGAACTCCAGGAGTATTGTTTGATACAAATAGAGTTGGCAAGAAGTATATGCCTCCTCTGCGTAGGGCTGAGGACTGGGGATTGTGGATGAACATACTGAAGGATGTGGATTATATCTATACCTATCCTAAGGCGTTGTGGAAATATCGTCATATCCCTGGTTCAGAAACAAGCAACAAGTGGGTAATGCTGAAGGCTGTGGTGAAGATGTACCAGACGGTGTTGAAGATGAATGTGGTGACGGCTTGGTTTACAGGATTGCTAGTATTCTTGCCAAGCAATATATTGAAAAAACTGAAAAAGGTTGTTTGATCTTCTTTGTTCATAAAAATACAGAAATGATTCGTTCTGATTATTCTCAATTGATAATCTTATTGCAGGCTGCATTAGGGGAAAGACCTAAGTCAGTAGAGAAAGAACTTGACTTGAAGGCTTTGTTTAAATTGTCGCAACAGCAGGAGGTTGTGGCTATTGCTTTGGATGGTCTACAGAATTTGTCAACTGCATACAATGGTGTGGTGAGACAGGATGTTCAAACTAAAGCGGTGAAGATGCAATGGATAGGAAGTTTGATGGCACAAGAAAAGCGATATGCAGCAAATTATATAGCTGTCAAGGATCTTTCTGAATTGTATGACAGCAATGGTATCTGTACATACGTATTGAAGGGGCTTTCTATATCTCAGCTTTATCCTGTTCCTTCGCATCGCTTTTCATGTGATTTGGATTGTTTCTTACTCAATAAGTCGGATGGCTGTAATGCATACGAATCTGGAAATTCGTTGGTTGCTTCTGCTGGATGCAAGGTGGATGCTGACTATTACAAGCATTCGGTGTTTTGGTATAAAGGACTTGCCGTAGAAAATCATCGTTGTTGCTGTTCGGTGAAGCGCAGTAAGCGTACCAGAGACTTGGAGAGATATTTGGAAGGTATGCTGAATGGTTATACACCGCAGTATATTGATGACACTAAGCTTGCCCTGCCTCCTGAAATGTTTCAGGCTCTGTTCATGATTGAGCATGCCAATGGTCATTTTCTATATTCTAAGATGAGCATAAAGCATGTATGTGATTGGGCTATGATGCGACAGGCTTTCAAGGACACGCTTGACTGGAACGAGTTTGACAAGCAATGCATTCGCTTTGGCTTGAAGAACTTTGTTGATTGTCTGAATCATTTGGCTGACTATATTCTTGGCAAATGCAGTTATCAAGACTTGCACCCAATAGACAAGCGAGTGTTGGAAGACACATTTAAAGAAGTGTCATTGTCGAAGAACTTGATGAAGCAGCGCCTTGAAAAGGCAATAGGTGTGCTGCGCTCAAGTTGGAAGTTCAAGCACTTCTGTGGTGACTCAATGATAAAAGAATTGTCACACTCGGTTTGGGCGTATTTAGCTGAAGATAATCCTGAATTGGATTAGATGGTTGGTTTGCTACTAAAAACGAAACTATGGATAAGAAATATTTATTGTTTGAGTATCTTGTATTTAGATTGGACGAATGGAAGAAACAATTAAACAATACAAATAAGATACTTTTGTCAAAACTGCGACTACAGAAAATATTGTTCTTAGTATGTGCATGTGATGCGACAAAAGAAAACTTTAAACTATTAAATATATTTAATAATTTTTCTGCCCTACCGTATGGACCTGTGGAAATAGATATATACGAAACTATGAAAAGGGATAATGCCTTTGAGCATTTACACTTTATAGAGAATAGATGTGTGTATAAAGACTTGAATGAATCTATGTTTGGGACAATCTCAAAAGATGAGCGAGGTTGGATTGATGATGCTATACAAAAATTTAAAGATGAAGGAAAAGAATATCTGACCATGCCCGTTTTCGATTTAGTAGAGATTACACACAAATGGACTGTTTGGAGCATATCAATGGATATTGCAGAATTATTGGGAAAAAAACAAATGAAAATGTCTGCAGAGGAAATCTGCGATAGCCTAAACAAAGCTTTTTAAATATGGAGTCTATATACACTCAAAATGTTGTTGATGATTTTAATGAAAAATTTAAAGATCAATGGATAGAAGATTTAGATTGGATTTCTTCTGAGGTACAAGCATTATCGGTAGGTATTCACAAGGTATCTTCTTTTAGACAGAACCTTGTTGTACAGTATTCAAAACTTGTATTGTCTGGTGATTATCTTATTAACGAAGCAAATACTTTAGATAAGTTAGAAGAAATAATAAATAAACAGTTGGACGATATTGTAACACAAAATAGCCCTAAAGATGAGCTCAATTGTAGATTTCAAGAGATGTTGAACGATGTTGCTGATAGCATTTGTGTTGTAAAGAATTATATTGCTCTGACAAAGAAAAGATTTCAGCCCAACAAATTGGTTATTTCTCTTAATCTTATATCCAACAACAAGTATAAAAATAATGAATTAAAAATATTGGATTGGGTTTGTGATTCGTGTGAAGCTGAGTATTATTTCTCATATAACGATGATTATATAAAAAGGCTACTCTATATTAGACAATTTTTATATGATAAGAGAAATAAATATAAAAACGAGTTAGCGATTGTATTAAATGCAGCATTAAGCAAAATAGAATTACTATTAGGAAAACTATCGGCATTTTCAGAAAATAAGAAGATATATTATTACCACAATTTAAAACTTGAAACTATAGAGCTAGAGAACCCCGACAAGTACCCCAAAGAAGATTTTCGAAATCTTTTTCAGAAATACTTAGCCCCCTCTACACTTGATAGTGATATTGTTTTACAATGGCAACAAAATTCAATGGGAGAGAGTGTTGACATGTGGAAATTGGCGTTTTTGATGAGATATTATACAAAACAGACGAAATGTATTGAACAGATTGATAAACTCATAGAACTGACAGATTATCACAATAATGACTATCTTAAGCAGCAGGATCGTAATATTGTTAACGATTATGCTGGACGTTCGTTTTTGAATTACATGTATAACTCACGTTTTTCTTTCTTATGCAAATGCGATAAAGATTATTCGTATGAAAGAATGAAGAATGATTTATCGAAAATTGAATCTATACAAGCCGAGACTTTTATAGAGAACTATCATCCTTATCAAACTGCTGTAGAATTCACTATTAAAATAATTGACAAAAAACTTTCTAATTATGAGGTTTTCGAAGATGTTAGTTCCTTGTTTAACGACTTGATATCTTACTTCGAAAAATATAAGAAATGTATAGCTTGGTGTAAAAAATATCAGCCATATTTGGTTCAATTGCGTTACAAGTTTTCGTGTATTACTTTTGAGAGTTGTGATTTTAAGACTTTCTGTCCCTCTTCATTTTGCCGTCCACTCCGATTTAAAGAATTAGATGAGAAAGTTTTTGAATATGCAAGTAAAATTGCACAGTTAAATTATGAGACACATAACCAAGGAAAAAAGAGAATGCTCATGGAAGCCATATCCAAGATTGACAATATGGAACGCAAAAATATGGAACAGATGGGATTATTCATCACTCTTACTACATTTCTTATTGGCTTGTTGTCTATATTTATTGGAAATGATGGAAATGTGACAATTATTGAGAAAATGAATTATGTGATTATACTTGGACTAATCTTAATTATCTTTGTAAGTTTGGGATTTTTTGTTATTAGTAAAACGTGCAATAATTTAAAGAAAACCATCTTTATAGTATTATTAGTAGGAGCTATTGCTTCTGTATTTTTACTATGCTATTATAAATAATAAGTGACCAGCTTGATTGGGACTAATAATATTGGTTCTCGGAAAAAATATTTTAGTTCATACTTATGATGAGGCTTTTAAGGGAATGCTTTATACTTGTATAGAATTACAAAGACTATGAACCATCCTGTTTTTTAGAGAAGTAGGTTTTAAGGGTTACATCATAAATAATGCTGTTTAAATGGGCTTGGGACAAGCTATTAATGATAAACGGGTTGTATTAGTAAAGTAGACAAAAGTTGTATTCTTTTGAAAGACTATCGCTAATAACACATAGATTATAACTAACCAATTATGAATTTAGTCAAAAAGATTTGGAGGCAAAAAGCATTGACTCCTATAGTATTGAAGGAAACAGATGATTCGTTTAATACTGTAACAGACCTGCTTAATGCCATTGCGAACGACGAAATTCTCAATATAGCAGTTACTGGTCCATACGGTTCTGGAAAAAGCTCTGTAATAAAGACTTTCAAAGAACGAGTAGATAAAGATGTTAAAATACTGGACATTTCGCTTGCTACACTTGATGCTGATTCCTCACTATATGCTGAAGAAGAGACTACTACTGAAGAAAAGACTACGGCTGAAGAAGACCATGGAAAGGATATAAAACCGACCACTACTGCCAAGCAAAAGGAAATGCTGAACAGAAAGATAGAATTCAGTATTCTGCAACAATTGGTTTATCGCAAAACACTTGAAACGTTACCTTTTAGTAGGTTGAGAAAGATACGCCATTTTTCAAAACATACAATCCAAACGATGGCGATGTATGTGGTTGGGGCTTTTATGCTTATAGGATTTGCCTTACAGGTGGATTTTATGCAAATTCCTTCGTTTTATAAGATATTTAGCATCCCCATTACAGCACAATATCTTATTAGCATTGTTTCGATAATTCTTTTGTGGACGATGATGTATGAAATAATTGTATACCTCATCAAAAACTATGGTGGATTACGTCTGCAAAAGATTTCGGTTGGTGGAAATGAGATAAACATACATGATGATGGTTCTATATTTAATCGTCATCTAGATGAAATCCTTTATTTCTTTCAATGTACAGACTATAATGTGGTTATCATTGAAGACTTGGATAGGTTTAACACTACTGACATTTTCTTGAAACTAAGAGAACTGAACCATCTCATCAATAAATCGGAAATGATAGGACGTACTATCAAGTTTGTTTATGCGGTGAAAGACGATATGTTTAAAGATTCCTCTCGATCAAAATTCTTTGATTACATTACAACTGTTATTCCTGTTATCACGACCACCAATTCAAAGGATATGTTAAAGCGTGCGTTGAAAGAACAAGGACATGACGGAGAGGTATCTGATGATGATATTCGAGACATCGCTTTTCATATAGACGATATGCGACTGCTATATAATATAGTAAATGAATACCACCAATATACGCAACGTTTGGATAAGAGTGGTCGGCTTTTAGAAGCAAAAAAGATGCTGGCAATGATGACAGTGAAGAACTATTTTCCTCATGACTTCTCAGAATTACATAATCGAAAAGGAAGGTTATACGATATCCTGTCTCCACAGACAAAACGAAAGTTTGTTGATATCGCAATAAATAAAAGAATTGCAGAAAGGATAAAACAAGCAGAAGAACAACTTGCAGCCTATGATGCGACTTGTCATCTTCAAGAGAAAGAGCTAAGACTTGCATATTTGGTAGCGATCTATGAGAAACTTCCTAATGGAACATATGCTATAATAATAGATAATGCAGAGTATAAAATATCACAGATAGCTGATGATGCCAATCTTTTTGAAAAGTTGATTTCGAAAGAAGAAGTGGAATATGTATACAGCGATTTCAACTATAGGGAACGCAGATATAGTCAAGATCTTGATTTTCGCGACATAGAAAATAAAGTTAACGAACACTTTACGTATCGTCTACGTTTGGAACAAATTGGTAGAGATAGAGGAAAGCTTGAAAAAAATATTCAAGACGCATTGTTAGAAAGGCAACGTATAAGCACTTATACGATAAGTGAGCTGCTAGAAAAATTCGACTTATATGATGATGAATGTTTTAAAAGTATTGGTCTTTCTGATATGGAAGAGGATTTTGTTAGACACGGGTTTATAGCGGAAGATTACAATGACTATATTGCTTACTTCTATCCCGATATTATGTCATTAGCTGACCATCAGTTGTGTTTGGACATGAAACTGAACAGAAAGCCGGCCTATGACTCTCCTATTGATAATATAGAGCTATTTTTGGAAGAACTACCTGAGACGGCTTTGCGATATGAAAGTGCATGGAACTTTTATATTCTTGACTACATTGTTAAGCATTCATCGAGATGGAATAGAACTTTACGCCTAATAGTAAAGACGCTAACATTGGAGGATTCTGCAAATTTTCTCTATCAATATTCTCAATATAATGAGAATGGTGCAAATGCTGTTGTTAAACTCTGTGTGAATGAAGATTGTGAAGGCATGTGGGAGAATTTCTATGCTGCGAAAGAAAAGAATACGCTACTCGCCTTGTGGTTAAGAAATTGCAAAACGGAATTCATTGATCATTCACGACATATGTGGATGAAAGACAATTACGATTTTATTGCGTCCATATATAATCTATTGCCTAAGGATATACAAGTATATGTAACGACAAAAGTTCATTACAATGAACTAACTCATACCAATCCGAATATGTTAGACTTGATCATTGAAAATGGTCGTTACATACTGAATGAACATAATATGCCGATTATTGTGAATAATAAGAAAGCCAAAGATGATATAACTAAATTGGATGGTTTGGAAGAAATGAAATGGGCTGTAAAACTTAAGCTTGTTACTACTTCTTGGCATAATGTATACAATTTCTTTATAGAAAATAACAACATAATCGGTGATGAATTAAAAGGATGGATTGAAAATAAGTATCAAGAACTCTGTAAGGACAAGAACTACAATAAAGAAGAGTATTCGGGGTTCTTCCAATCGCTATATGAGTTAGAGAGTTTGACTGATACGGTATACATAAATTTGTGTAAGTTGGGATACAAGCTTGCAGATGTAAATTCTGCTATTCTTAATCTCTCGTATACTAAACTTTTGATGCTTATTCAATCTGGTATTATTAAATATGACTTGCGGATTTTGAGATTATTTCATGAGATATGCGCTACATTATCTTGCGAATATATCTTTTATTATAAGAATCATCTGTCAGAGATGCTTTCTACAGATATTATGAATTCAGAACTTGCAGAGGCTTTGTTGTTTCGTAAAGGATTTAGCACAGAAAATTACGCCCTTATTATAGCTTCATTGACATCGGAGAATGTAAGGATGAACAAGGATTTAGCGAATCGTTTTTGTGCATTGCAAGCTGAGCAGTATACTGTATGTGATGAAAATATTTTTTACGATGCTATTGATCTTTGCAATAATGAGCATGACGCTGTTCTTGCTGCAGGACAAAAAATTATTCAATCGGAAAAAGATTTTTCTGTTATTGATACAATCATTTCTAAACTGCCTGATACTTATCATGACTTGAAAGAAGCGAACACACAAGTAAAAATAAAGAATACTAACTATAATAAGTTTTTTACACAAACGTTGAAGGATTCTGATTATATCTTATCCTCTTCAACGAAGAATGGGAAAATTATAATACAAACAAAGCAAGAAGACTAAACCGATCCGATATGAACTATATTTATTTTCTAATTTCCATTCTGCTCTTATTGGCAGAACTCATGTATTTCCGCATTGCGGATAAGTATAACATAATTGACAAGCCCAATCAAAGGTCATCGCACTCAACGATAGTGTTAAGAGGCGGTGGCATTATCTTTCTGATTGGGGCATGGGTATGGAGCGCATTCTTTGGCTTTGAATATCCTTGGTTCTTAGCTGGACTGACGCTTGTGGCTGGGGTTAGCTTTGTGGATGATATTCGGTCTTTACCTGACTCGATGAGGTTGGTGGCTCAGTTTGCTGCAGCTGCTATGGCTTTCTATCAATTAGACATTCTGCATTGGTCGATGTGGTGGATTGTGTTGGTGGCTCTGATTGTTTATGTGGGGGCTACGAATGTGATTAACTTTATGGATGGAATAAATGGAATAACGGCAGGATATTCATTAGCTGTTTTACTTCCATTAGCTGCTTTAAATACTGACAATGAGTATGTGGCGCAATCGCTGATCGTTACAACAATTATTGCAGCAATAGTGTTTTGTATATTTAATTTCAGACCGAAGGGTAAGGCTAAGTGCTTTGCTGGTGATGTGGGTTCGATAGGTATTGCGTTCATTATGTTGTTCCTGTTAGGTAATGTTATTATCAAGACTGAAGATATAACATGGCTGATATTCTTATTAGTATATGGCGTGGATGGTTGTTTGACTATCATACATCGTATTATGTTGCATGAGAATTTAGGTGAGGCTCATAGGAAGCATGCTTACCAGATTATGGCGAACGAGTTGAAGATTGGACATGTAAAGGTTACGCTACTATATATGGCTATGCAGTTAGCTGTATCATTGGGATTTGTTTATCTATGTCCTAATACTGCGCTTTGCCATTGGATGTATTTGATTGGAGCATTGGCTGTATTGGCTATCGCCTATGTTTTGTTCATGAAGAAATATTATCACTTACATGAGGAATATCTTAATTCACTAAAGAAGTAACATTTACAGATTTCAAGACATGAATTTTATCGATTATATGAACGTCTTTCGTATAATTTATGGGGGTCATGTTTTGTTTGTTTACAACAATTATGGAAATTAATAAAGACTTTTTAGGTAAGCTCTTTGAGCAAGCTGTTGTTAATCCTCGATTGCGGCAGAATTTGGATTTGCGAACATCGACTAATGATAATTCACAACGTATGCTGAATGCCCTGTTGCCAGGAACCGTTGTGCCTATCCATAGGCATCCACAAAGTACGGAGAATGTTTTTCTCCTATGCGGTAAGATTGTGGAGGTTATCTGTGATGAAAACGGAAACGAGATAGAGCGTATTCATCTTGACCCCACGGTTGGTAATTATGGTTGTGTTGTACCACAAGGTGCATGGCATACAGTAGAAGTACTGGAACCATCGGTTATATACGAATCAAAGGACGGAAAATATGGTGAGGATGGTAGTGAGACGCTTGATGCTTTCAAAGCAAAGGAAGCGGAAAACAAGGAACAGGCTTCAGCCACATTCTCAAATAGCCTTGGCGATTTGAAAAAGAACATCGAGTATCTGATTGGTATGGAACGCCAGTCGGGAAGCATGGATGTCATTACTCCGCTCTATGTATCTCGTATGTTGAATGTGCCTTTAGAAGAGGTGGAGCGAGTGATGAAAGAGATGAATATCTAATCTTCTAAATTCATTTGTGCCCCATTTTTAATGGGAAGCTAATGACTATATACTAAAATGAAGCAGAATAATTAGATGAAAGGATTTCCTGTAAATGGAAGAGATAAAGCGCATGAAATTGATTTGATGCGTAGATGATAATTTGTGGAAAAGACACAAATGAGAAAAGAAATACAGTTGTACGAATACCAGAAGGATATGTTACGGCAGATAGAGGATGCGTTTGTGACGCACCAATCTGTGATGATACAGATGCCTACTGGAACAGGAAAGACCGTTCTGATTTCGGAAGTAGTGAAGAGAGAAGAACGAAGAGTGAAGAATCCATGTGTGTGGATTGTGGTACATAGGCGTGAATTAGTAGAGCAGATAAAGGAAACGCTTGAAAGACGATTAGGTACTTCTCTTGATGCTGAGAGAGAGAAATCAAGCGTTATAGAAGTTTTCTCTATACAGTGGTTGTCAAGACACTACCAAGAATTTGACGAGCAGCCTACACTTATTGTGATAGACGAGGCACATCATGCCGTGGCTAAGACCTACGAAGAGGTGATGAACGCCTATCCCAATGCCAAGAAGTTGGGCGTGACCGCGACTCCATGCCGACTGACCAAACGAGGATTTACCGATTTGTTTGAAGTACTGCTGTGTTCCCACTCGATACCTAAATTTATCAAGGAATGCTACCTGTCCGACTTTGACTATATATCGCTCAATCCTAATAGTGAAGACCAAAAGAAGATAGACGGATTAGAGAAGCGTGCCGCAGACGGTGACTATAACATTGCAGAGATGCAGGAGGTGCTGGACTGCAAGCCATCCATTGGGCGGTTGTATCAGACCATAAAGGATTTTGCATCAGGTAAGAAAGGCATCGTGTATGCCATCAATATAGAACACGCAGAGCATATAGCCGAATACTACAGAGAGCAAGGATTGGCAGCCGTGGCGATAAGTTCGAAGACACCGAAGGAGGAACGAAGGAGAATGATAGAACTGTTCAAGGAGGGAAGCGCAGGTGATAAGCCTTACTGTGCCTCACTAAGCCTTATTACGACTGTTGGACAAGACGAAACACCGAAAGGAATTCAAATATTGGTGAATGTGGACTTATTCGGTGAAGGCTTTGACTGTCCAGATGTGGAGTTTATCCAGTTGGCACGTCCAACGCTGTCGTTGGCGAAGTATCTGCAAATGGTGGGGCGCGGACTGCGTGTAGCAAAGGGCAAGGAGTGCTGCACGCTGTTGGACAACGTGGGGCTTTACCGCCTGTTCGGGTTGCCCACTACTGACTGGGATTGGAGTGCTATGTTCTTGGGACGACAAGCAGGAAAAGGCGATATCGTTAGGGAGCGAGATATGTCCATACGCATATTGGGGACATTCAGCAGCAAGTATAAGTCAGATGATATAACCAATGACCGCCATACCGAAATGGTGGTGATAGCACGCCATGATGAGCCTGATGTATCACAACGTCTGAGAGAACTGCTATATGTGTTCCGCACTACGCCACACATGGAGAAGATGCGGAGCGGCTATATGGGGGGCGGACGCTATATCCGTAGTGAAGAGCCGCAGGGACTGTATAATTCTACCAATAAAGTGCGCATGGGGTGGCAGTTAGTCAGTGAAGGAGAAAATGAGACCGCACGATATTGGCTACTGCACACCAACAATGAGCGCATGGTGTATGTGGGCAGGAAATATCCCTGGGACAGACAAACAGACGGTGTGACGGAGATGTACTGCTATGCCAACGAATACGCCTATAACGGATTGAAAGAGATATATGCCAATGAACCAGAATATATCACAGGTGGTAAGCGCAAGGTGCAGGAACAGGGACTCATACGCAAAGACCGCTGGGGCGAGGAACACGTAGTGACTTATATGTACTACGGCGTGGGCAGAAACAAGGGCGAAGAGTTTAATGGTAAGGATGCCTATGTATGCGAGCTTCTCAGTCAAGGAGAGTATGCCATCTGCAATAACAACCACCACATCATCCTCCACGGACTGAAACAGGTGCAACTGTCGGACGACAACGTCGCCAAGGTAGTGTTTCTCGGTGAGGACGAAACGATATGGGTGAACCTGTACACCATGCAGGAGTTTGACAAGCGTCCCACAGTGAAGCGTGTAGGTTTTATGGAGATGCTGCGTGTAGGCTTCAACTACTATTTTTACAAGAACCGCCAGTTGGCTGGAATACCCATACAAGACTGGAGTTGTGTAGCCAACGACCATGTGTTTCTGTTCATGGAGCGGTATGTGATACTGAAAGGACAGACAGATACCGTGTTTCGTGTGGAGGGAGAATACAGAAAGGGCAATCAGTGGATGATGAAACTGAGGAATATGGGTGTGGGAGGAGCGAAAGGTGACAAGGAGATTCCCTCGGCTTGGATGCCGAGAGGGAGGAATACATAAATTATCAGAACTTTATATTAACAACAATAATGGTGGCTTTTCTGTCTGTTTTGAGAACACAGAACTGGAAACCCCACCGTTATATCCAAATATCACGAACCAAATCGTTACTAAAACATTAAGGCTCTGTAACGCTTCGTGTGGGTAAACTCGGTTTAATAAACTGCAATTAGCCCGCCCCCCAATTAGGCAGACAAATTGCAGTTTATTTTTGTCATAAGAACATTTTTACCCACACTATTCGTTACAGAGCCAGAACATTCACTTCGTCAGCATCTGCCACTCACAAGTAGCACTTTAACGCTAAATACGTGATATTTAACACTATTGAACGTAGAATTGTCAATAAAAAGTCGTAATTTTGCCGCGTTTCCTTAACATGCCGTAATTATATTGTATGAAAAGTACTATTGAAAAGACGTATTTCGTATGGCATACAAGAACAGGAAACACGATAAAAAAACGAAACCAATGAATATAACCACTTTGCGTCGTGCAGCACTTACACTTGTAATGGCAGGCATTGGCGCCACCGCTTATTGTCAAGACTTAATTGCGCGTCAAGCCCCCGTCGACCGTCGCCTACGCGCTGTCGACTCCGTAGCCATTCAGCGTGCTGTCGATCGCGACCTCGAACTCGATCTTAGTAGCGACGTTTACAACACATGGGTAACTAACCGCGCTCACCCCTACAAGCAAGAAGACGTACCTGAAAGCTATCGCATCGACCTCCGAGGCTTCCACATGCCTACCCCTTCACGCAACGTCACCTCACGCTTTGGCTATCGCGCTGCCTTTAAGCGCGTCCACAAAGGTCTTGACATTAAAGTTTGCACTGGCGACACCATTGTTGCCGCCTTCGATGGCAAAGTGCGCGTTGTACGTTACGACGCTGGAGGATATGGCAACTACATAGTCATTCGCCACAACAACGGCCTTGAGACTATCTATGGCCACCTTTCAAAGCAACTTGTTGCGGGCAACGAAATGGTAAAGGCTGGCGATCCCATTGGCCTTGGTGGCAACACGGGCCGTTCATTTGGTTCACACCTCCACTTCGAAACGCGCTTAGCAGGCGAGGCCATCAACCCCGAATTATTATTCAACTTCCCCGCACAAGATGTCACTGGCGACTTTTACACCTTCCACAAGAACGATGCGGGCAATGCCTCTACTCTCCTTGCGTCACGCAACGTATCAGCCGAAGACAAAATAGCCATGACAGCCACTCACTTCTACAAAGTGAAACGTGGCGAGACACTCTCTACCATTGCCGACAAGTTAGGCATTGCTGAAGACAAATTGGCTAAGACCAATCGCATGACCAACAGCACCAAACTGCGCACAGGACAAATCTTAAGATACTAATTAAGTTTTCATAAAATACTAAGCCTTTGATTTGACACCCTACTTAGGTTCCAAATCAAAGGCTTTTTCCGTCACGACTTAACACTTTCGTAATTTTTAAACAAGGTCCTGCCACCATTCAATTTTATTTAACTACATTTGCATAGTTAAGTAGGCTCAGTCCTACCATAATCAGCATAAATTATTCATCCAAACAGTTATAATCACATATCATGGAACAAAAAGATTTGCAACACATTGCCAATCAATTCGAAATCACAGGAACCGTTGCCGAAGTGAAGCCCTTAGGCAATGGTCTTATCAACACTACCTATAAGGTAACAACAGCCGAGGCTGATGCCCCGGACTACGTTCTGCAACACATCAACAACGCGATCTTCCCCGACGTTGACATGTTGATGAACAACATCGTTGCTGTTACCACCCACATTCGCAAAAAGCTTGAAGCTAAGCATACTGATGACATCGACCGCAAAGTACTCAAGTTCGTTCCCTGCAAAGACGGCAAGTACTACTACGTCTTCGACAACAAGTATTGGCGCGTCATGGTACTCATTCCCGATGCAGTATCAAAGAGCGGTGTAACCCCCGAAGGCTCTAAGATTGTAGGCGAGACGTTTGGCGACTTCCAAGCCATGTTGGCCGACATTCCCGAACAGTTGGGCGAGACTATCAAAGACTTCCACAACATTGAGTTCCGCTTGCAACAATTCCACGATGCCGTTAAGGCTGACAAGGTAGGTCGCGTTGCCGGTGTTAAAGACATCATCGACGAGATTGAAAAGCGTGCTGAGGATATGTGCCGCAGCGAACGTCTCTTCCGCGAAGGCAAACTTCCCAAGCGTATTTGCCACTGCGATACGAAGATTGACAACATTCTCTTCGATAAAGACGACAACGTACTCTGCGTTATTGACCTCGACACCGTAATGCCTAACTTCATCTTCTCTGACTACGGTGACTTCCTTCGCTCTGCTGCCAACACACAACCCGAAGATAGTCCTGAGTACGACAAGATTGAATTCCGTATGGACATCTTCAAAGCATTCACTGAAGGCTACTTAAAGACTGCACGCGTATTCCTCACTCCTATCGAGATTGAGAACCTTCCCTACGCTGCAACGCTCTTCCCCTACATGCAGTTAGTACGCTTCTTTGCCGACTATCTTGATGGTGACAACTACTACAAGATACAGTATGCCGACCACAACCTCGTTCGTTCAAAGAACCAACTCACCTTGCTCCAGCGCGCAGAAGAGAATATTCCCGAAATGGAAGCCTTCATCAAAGAGCAATTGGCATAATAAGTAGAAGTTTCCCTACTCTACTGCGGCCCCATTCTTGCTTAAAGAATGGGGCCGCAGTTCTTTGACGATGTATATGTCGCTCTGCAAATTAATGTTGATTACATTGAAATGAATATACGTGACTAAGAACAAAACGCTCAAATATGTTGTCATCAGAGGCGGCAACCATTATGACGAGATTGAGACTTTGACGAAGAAAGATTTAAAACCACTAAAGCTCCACCGCTATTACATAAACCCTTGCATCTTCAACGCCTCGATTAATCCTTCTGACATCGTACGGCAGTCTTTAGCAGTATAGCGTATGTCGGTAAAAATCTGTGCTAATGTCTCGACATTGTTAATGTGCACAAACTCTTGATTTTCGGGGGCAGCTTCGGTGGTAGCATAATCACGGTCAATCGATGCTGGCGTGTGAGGTTGATACGTTTCGTCATGACGGATAGCCGACAATGGAAGACGCATTGTTAACGCGGGTTGCTCGTCAGGCCAACCTAATGTAATCGTGGCCACAGGCATTACCAATCGAGGTAGGTGTAATAAGTCAATAATTTGCTTCGGTTGATAAATAGTTGTGCCCAAAAAGCAAAGTCCCAACCCTGCAGCCTCAGCTAAGTCGCAAAAACGTTGGCAAAACAACAAAGCATCTGTTGCCGCATTCTGATAGGATAGAAAGTTGTCATATCCTGGGTGTCCCTTGCGCTGCTCTGCCCATGTTGTTACGCGATTATAATCTGCACAAAAGGTTAGCACCACTGGAGCCTGCGTCACCATAGGCTGATTAAAGTGACAAGGAGCAAGCTTTTGCTTCATCTCATCACTACGCGTCACTACTACCGAATAAAGTTGTAAGTTACCCATCGTTTGGGTGCGTTCTGCTTGTTCTAACAGTTCGTTGAGCATAACGTCATCTACGGGGCGCGAACTATATTTTCTAATACTTCTACGTGTCATAATTTTGTATAAAGCTAAAAAGAGGAAACAAACGCATCTATATATTTCACACAGACCATTGTTTCCTCTTTATTCATATTTGTTTCTAAGCCTTACCTTCCTCCTTCCATTGCTTCAACACGGCATCGCGCATCAAGAATAAGTGGCGAATCTGTGCAGCATAGGTTGGATTGTCTTTCAACTTATTTACGATGTCGTAATATAGCGTAATTGTATGCTTTAAATCCTTCACATAAGTAGCTTTGTCTATATAAAGAGAGGCTGGCAATTCATCAAAATGTGACTTAAACCACCCGACGACTTCGTTCAGTTCTTCATCAGTGTAATGCTTCTTATATTCCATCTTTGGGAGAGTTTAATAAGTTTATAAGTTTATGGGTTTAATAAGATGATTGCAAGAACTAAAAGTAACTTTTTAATCCCATTATCTTCTAACCCTATAAGCCCGCCAAACTTTACTCTTCAGCATTGCGTTCTTTCAGCGCAGCAGCTATTTTCTCTTCCAATTCAGCGGTCAATTCTGGATTGTCTTTAATAACGCGCTTTACCGCATCGCGACCTTGGCCTAAACGAGTTTCACCGTAGCTAAACCACGAACCGCTCTTCTTAATAATGCCAAGTTCTACGCCTAAGTCAACAATTTCACCTACGTGTGAGATACCCTCACCAAACGTAATTTCAAATTCTGCCTTACGGAAAGGAGGAGCCACCTTATTCTTTACGATCTTTACGCGTACTTGGTTACCAATAGGTGTATCGCCATCCTTCAACGTAGTTACACGACGAATGTCTAAACGTACCGAAGCATAGAACTTCAAGGCGTTACCACCAGTTGTCGTCTCTGGGTTGCCAAACATCACACCAATCTTTTCGCGCAATTGGTTAATAAAGATACACGTTGTGTTGGTCTTGCTAATCGTCGATGTTAACTTACGCAAGGCTTGACTCATCAGTCGAGCTTGCAAGCCTACCTTATTGTCACCCATATCGCCCTCAATCTCAGCCTTTGGCGTAAGAGCTGCCACTGAGTCAATCACGATAATATCAATAGCCGATGAACGAATCAATTGGTCAGCTATCTCGAGTGCCTGTTCACCATTGTCGGGCTGAGCGATTAAGAGTTCGTCAACGTCTACGCCCAACTTCTTTGCATAGAAGCGGTCAAAAGCATGCTCTGCATCGATAAAGGCTGCGATACCGCCCTCCTTCTGAGCCTGTGCTATGGCATGAATAGCCAATGTCGTTTTACCTGACGATTCTGGACCATAGATTTCTATAATACGTCCTTTAGGATAGCCACCCACGCCTAAAGCAGCGTCAAGTGCTAAACTTCCTGTGGGTATCACCTCTACGTCTTCTACTTGTTCGTCGCCCATGCGCATTACCGAACCACGACCAAAGTCCTTTTCTATCTTTGCCATTGCAGCCTGCAATGCTTTTAACTTCTCAGCATTGGGAGTTGCAGCGTCCATTTCTTCTTTTGCCATTATTGTAAGTTTATAAGTTTAATGAGTGTAACAAAATTATGAGTTTAATGAATTAACGAATTAAACAACAGTTAGACACACTAACTTTTTAACCTCATAACCCAATAACCTCATAACCCAAGTTTTCAATCCGTCATATCGTCACCCGTAGTATCTTGATTATTATCGCGCACAATACTTGCAGCGCTGCCATCAAGGGGGATTTCGATACTAAAAGCGGGACCTTCTTCGATGCCTACCTGACCGATTTGTGCACCAAGGCGAATGGCGTGTCCATCACTCTTGGCACTATCATAAGCCATGCCGAGCAACACTGTGCCTTGACGGTCGGCTGCTGTGGTCAAGAATTCTGAGAAAGCATCTTTCGTAAACGAATTTTTATAAAACTCCTGTCCGTTGCACTTTATCACTACGTCAACGCGATTGTCATAAAACTCCTTGCCCAAATCGTCCTTAACGATAGGCAATGTCTTATCAGCTACACGCGATATCGTAATCTCAAACTGCTTACCTGCCAACTTTGTTGTATAAGCATTACTTTGTGTTGGTTCGGCATACGGAGCATTGTTATTATTTACAGTCTGTGTACTATCAACGTTTTGTGCCTCAGCATCACTTTTTTTGTTACTGCACGAAGCCAACGAAAGCCCCAACAGTAAGCAAGTTGATGCCAATACTATCTTCTTCATATACTCTGTTTGTTACATTTAATGGAATGGCAAAGTAACAAAACTTTAAGCATAAAAACAAGAAAACACTATAAGAGTTTTTTACCCTACATTATTTTCTATAATTTTGTATTATGAAAGTAAAACATTGGCTTATATATATTATATACATTGCTTTGCTCCATTCTTTGGCGTTTTGCGCCACATCGTGCCATAGGCAAAACAAGGATAGCGAAGCAAAGCGCACAACACAATCTGCCGTCGACACCACGGCACTAATGGTTATGCGCGTTCAGTCGTGTGCTCGGCTTTATACGGCTGAGATGAAAATTCACAAACTCATCACTCATACCGACGAACCTCGCATCAAAGGCAAGGTATTAGGTCTGCAAGTCGATCTTCCTGCTCGCATGGGCGACCGCCGCATTGCTATCCCTATCGACGTTACGCTTAAAGCCTACATTGACTTTGCCAACTTTACAGCCGACAACCTACAACGCACTGACAGCACACTCGTCATCACCCTGCCCGACCCGCACGTCATCATCACTTCTACGCGTGTTGACAATCAAGGCACACGTCAATACGTTGATGCCTTGCGTTCACGCTACACCGATGCCGAGATTGCCAACTTTGCACAACAAGGGGCCGATAGCATTACAGCCCACCTTTCACGTTTCGGCTTAGAAGAGCGCGCCAAGCAGAGTGCTGCTCGCCAACTCATTCCGCTTTTTTCTAACTTAGGATATACCGAGAGTCAAATCACCTTACGCTTTGGCCGCAACTATTCTGATCATGATTGGACAAAGCTTCAAACGAACTAAAAATGAAAAGCCTACAACGCTTGCTGCGCTGGTGGTGGATTTTTGCCGTAGCCGCCATCGTCATTGCCATTACTTATATATATATCGGTATTAAAGAAAATTCCCCTATACACCTTGAGGTGGAACGCAACACACGCATAGACCTTACTCCCGAACAAATTCTATCAGTGCGCGATATAGGGCAATGGGAGTTTCTTACTATCAACACCGAGGAACTTGTTGAGTGGCAGCGTTCTCGCACGCTCACCACCGACCGCCTTACGCGCATCTACCAAGGCACGCTACGCCTTGGCATCGACATGAGCAAAGCCTCCGACGATTGGTTCACCTCGCTACCCGACTCTACCGCGCAACTTATCTTGCCACACGCTGCCTTGCTCGACAACAATTTTATTGACGAGGCACGCAGCCGTTCGTTTTACGAAAAGGGCTCTATCCCGCCCGAAGCACGTGACCAACTCTACGCTCAAGCTCGTAAGAAGATGATGCAGCGTTGTCTCACTCCTCAAAACCTTCAAACGACTGAACGCAACGCACGCAACGAATTTACGCGCATCTTTAAATCATTTGGTTTTAAAACAGTCACTATTCAGTTTAAATAATGCAACGATTATATCCACTCATTCTCCTTTTCAGCCTACTGCTTTGCAGTTGCCACGATGACGTTCCTGTGCAACCTGGCTCTACCGTAGCCCGCCGCACAGTACTTATATATATGGCTGCCCAAAATTCGCTCAAGAAGAAAGCAGCAGCCGACTCTACCGAAATCATGAACGGCCGACAATACTTAGCCGACAACGACCGTCTGCTCCTCTTTATCGACGATGATAGTCTTCGCGCCCCACGCCTCTACCGCATCGCGCGTCAATGGAACAAGCCTCACCTTGTCACCACCTTCGACAACGATGCGTGTTCTACATCGCCCCACACACTACAAACGGTACTACAAACGATAAAGGACAAGTTCCCCGCACAAGAGTACGGACTCACCCTATGGTCGCATGCTGACGGGTGGTTGCCCGCCACCAACACCGACTACGACAACCGCTACCCCACTACCGCCGCAGTGCCAGCCCGTCCCTTCTCTTTTGGCATTGACACGAACTATAATAAATACAATAGCGATGACGGCACCCAAATGAACATTACCGACCTTGCGCAAGTCATTCAGCGCACAGGGCTTCATTTCAACTACATTCTCTTCGACGCTTGCCTCATGCAAAACCTTGAAGTGGACTATGCCTTACGCAACGTTACGGACTACGTCGTAGCTTCTCCCATGGCCATTTCTACGGCAGGTGCCAACTACACCAACCAGTTACGATGTGGACTTTTTGCAGCCTCGCCCGATAGCATTACACGCACGTACTACAACGATGTTGTCAACGAATACTACACCGTTTATGATGATATAGGAATCACCATCTCTGCCGTGCGTACCGATCAACTCCCTGCACTTGCCACTACCCTAAAAGAGGCACTCCCCTACTCCGCCTTGGCCAATCGTCAGTCGCCCGATATGTCATCTGTGCTCAATTATCAAACTTACGCGAGGATTTTCTATTATCGCCCTCACAACTACGATGCCTTACAAGCCTTCGAACGTCTATTGCCCGAACCTTATCTCTCCAACGTTCTCCAAGCTCTCGAACGCTGCGTAACGTCGCACTACAGCACCCCCCGCATCTACGTTGGGCCTTATAACCGCTACCAAAATATACCCACCGCCACCGATCACTATCGTGCAGTAAGTCTATTCATTCCACAGACTATCTATACCGACAATGCCAATAAATGTATTTTTGGCGATCTCAACCAAACGTTCCAACAAACTGAGTGGTACACAGCTTGTGGCATGAATACCACAGGGTGGTAACAACACACAATATTTTACCTCTATGATTGACCAAATAACCGACTTTGTCAACGCACTTGAGAGCTTCGTCAAGGCTGAATTGCGCCTAAGCATGGAGCCTGCCGACTATAACAACGAGGCCATCGAAATCATCGATGCGCGCAACCACCTATTTCGCAACGTGGGTCGTCAGTCCACCGACGAAGAATTGGGCATCTATGCCATTCGCGACCTCTGCCAAGTAGACGAAGACACCATGGAGACTATTCCCAACCGCATGAAATTTCTATCTATTGCCAGAACCTACTTCGGATAGAAACTTTAATCTACCATTAACGTTTAACGTTAATATTACTTTCACGCTTCGCGCGGTTTTTGAACATTAATCTCCATTAATCTATCATTAATCCTTCTTTTGCTCTAAATCCCCTAAAATTAAACGTGCAGATTAATGAATAAGATTAATGACAGATTAATGGAGATTAATGTTCAAAAACCGCGCGAAGCGCGAAAAACACCATTAACGTTCCCTTCCTTAACAACCATTCGTGTACCCCATGAAACCACACTTAGTATTATTACTCGTTTCTACTCTCATCGTTTCCTGCCAGAAGAGCGAGCCAACCTATCGCATCGGCATTTCGCAATGCAGCCAAGATCCTTGGCGCCAACAGATGAACAAAGAGATGAAACGCGAAGCCACGTTTTATAAAAACGTGCAACTCGACATACGCTCAGCACACGATAGTAACGAATTGCAAACCCGTCAAATCGATAGCCTCCTCAACGAAGGCATCGACCTACTTGTCGTCTGCCCCAACGAAGGACGTGCCCTCAGTCCCGCTGTCGAAAAGGCCATGGCAAAGGGCATTCCCGTAATTGTGGCCGACCGCAAGACCTCTACCCAACACTATACAGCCTATATTGGTGCCAACAATCGTGCAATAGGTAAAGATATAGGAGCCTTTGTCATTCATACACTACAAGGCAATGGCACCATAGCCGAACTCACGGGCCATCTTGCTGGCACAGCCGCCAGCGAGCGCCACGAAGGATTGCACGAAGCCTTACGTAAGGCTCCGGGCATTCACGTTGTAGCTCAGTTTGAAGTAGGTTGGGAAGGACCACGCATACAACAACAACTCGACTCTATGTTTAAGGCCGGGACAGTTCCTCAACTCATTCTCGCCCCCAACGACCGCACAGGTGTACGCATTCATCAAGCATTACAGAGCTTAGGACACCCCGAGATAAAAGTAATCGGTGTTGACGGTCTATCAGGCCGCGGTGGGGGACTTGAGAATGTGGAGCAAGGCAAGCTCTTAGCCACTTTTGTCTACCCTACAGGCGGCTATAAGATTATTGAAACGGCGCTACAAATTCTCAACCACGAGCCTTATCAGCGCAATACGGAACTGCGTTCAACCATTATCAACAGTGCTACGTCACGCATCTTCCGCATTCAGAGCGACCAGATCAAAGTGAGCGAAGAGCGCATTGACCAGCTCGGACTGCAAATGGACAAATTCCTTTCGCGCTACTCTATGCAAAACATGCTGCTCTTGGCCTGCATCGTCATCATCATATTGATTGGCTTATTGTTGAGTTTTGGCATTCGTATGTACTACATCACCATTCGCCGCAACGAAGAGTTAGCACAGCAGAAGCACAAACTTGAGGAGCAACGTGATCAACTGGTCAAAATGGCCAAGGAAGTAGAAGAAAGCACTCAGAGCAAACTCACCTTCTTCACCGAAGTATCGCATGACCTACGCACACCGCTCACACTCATCACGGCTCCCGTCGAACAACTCATATTGAGCCCCAATCTCAATGCCGAGCAGCAGCGCCTACTCAACATGGTCAGCACCAATGCCAACATCTTGCTGCGCATGGTGGGACAGATGCTCGACTTCCGTAAGTACGAGGACGGCAAGCTACAACTCCACCCTACCTCTATGGCACTCGACGAAGCTATAAGAAAGTGGTGTGAACCGTTTAAAACCTTGGCACACAAGAAACTTATTCGTTACAACATCAAATGTCTGCCCACCACTGCCCCCAATGGGTGGCAAGGCTACGTTGACGGAGTGAAGATGGAGAGCGTACTTTACAACCTACTATCAAACGCATTTAAGTACACTCCCGAGGGGGGCAAGATCAACGTTTCGGCTCAACTCACCGACAACGTCGAACAAGGCCGACAACTCACACTCATTGTCGAAGATACAGGTCAAGGCATTGAGCGCGACAAGCTGCCTTACATCTTCGACCGCTTTTATCAAGCCGACGTGAGCCACGATGGTTCGGGCATTGGTTTGGCCACTGTCAAGGTATGCGTCGAGCTACACGGCGGAACAGTGCGTGCAGAAAGCACTTTGGGCACAGGTACACGCTTTATCGTTAACATACCTTGCAACGAACATAACGTAATTGACCACATCGAACAACCGCTTGAAAGCCAACCCGCTATTGGATCGGCTGAAGCTATCAGCAAGATGCAAAACGAGTTGCAACGCCCCGAACCGCTGCCTATGCCTTCTGATAATAAAGAGAACGAGGCTGACGAACCACCCACGGTATTGGTTATTGACGACAATGAGGACATTCGCTCTTACATCAAACTGCTCTTGGGAAGCGACTACAAGGTAATCGAAGCAGCCGACGGACAAGAGGGCCTAACCCGTGCACGCCAAATCATACCCGATGCCGTCGTGTGCGACGTAATGATGCCCGTCATGAATGGTTGGGAGTGTTGCCGCCGACTGAAGGACGAATGGCAAACCTCTCACGTGCCAGTGATGATGCTCACAGCCTGCACGCTCGACGACCAACGTGTAGTCAGCTTCGACTGCGGTGCCGATGCTTACATTGCCAAACCCTTTAGCCCCGACATGTTCCGTGCACGCTTGCGCAATCTCATAGCCAACCGCCGACGCCTCAAGCTGGCCTTTGGTGACGACACGAACATACGCAAATCTGACGTGAGCGACCTCGACAAGTCTTTTGCCGAACGCTTCCGATCGCTTATTGAGCAAAATCTTAAACATACCAACTTCTCCGTTGAAGATATGGCCACCCAAATGGGCATCGGCCGCACGCAGTTATATCGAAAGATCAAATCACTCACGGGCCTTTCGCCCATCGAGATTTTGCGTGTAGCGCGCCTTAAGAAGGCAGCCGACTTGCTCCACCGCACCGACATGAGTGTATCACAAGTTACATACGAAACGGGGTTCTCGTCTCCCAGCTACTTTACCAAGTGCTTTAAAGAATATTTTGGTGTGAACCCCAAAGAGTACTAAAACCACAAATTGAAGTCGTCTAAACTTTTATGAAGTTCAAAAATAAAGGCAAATCTTGAATTTAGAAGAGATAAAAGTTTAAATATAATCTTCGTCAGAAAAGTTTAGACGACTTCACTACCAACAAAATTGGCCGTGCATTTGTTGTTGTTACAAATTCACGGCCAATTTTACTTATTACTTAATATTCCATTAATTGTGGAAGGTTAAACGATCGCCTGCGGCATCAACATGAATAGGCTTCATCTTGTCTACCATACCCGCCAATAGTGCCTTACTCAAATCGTTGAGCAACATACGCTGCAAAGCACGCTTTACAGGACGAGCACCAAATTCGGGATCGAAACCTGCCTGAGCAACCAACTTAACTGCTGCATCACTCACGTCAAGCACAACATCTTGTTCTTTCAACAAACGTTGTATACCACCGATTTGAATGCGGACAATCTGCTCAATTTGAGGTTGCGTCAAGGGCTGGAACATAATGATGTCGTCAATACGGTTCAAGAACTCAGGACGAATCGTCTTCTTCAACATATCCAACACCTGTGACTTCGTTTCGTCAATGATGCGCGCACGCTCTTCAGCATTCTTGTTAGCTATCGCCTCCAACTTTTGCTGAATCATTTGCGAGCCCATGTTTGAAGTCATAATGATAATGGTGTTCTTAAAGTTGACAGTACGTCCCTTGTTATCTGTCAGTCGACCATCATCCAACACTTGCAGCAAGATGTTAAACACATCAGGGTGTGCCTTCTCTATTTCATCAAAGAGCACAACACTGTAAGGCTTGCGACGCACAGCCTCTGTCAATTGTCCACCTTCCTCGTAACCAACATATCCCGGAGGTGCACCAACGAGTCGACTCACGCTGAACTTCTCTTGATACTCACTCATATCGATACGCGTCATCATATTCTCATCGTTGAATAAGTAGTCAGCCAAAGCCTTTGCCAGCTCCGTCTTACCGACACCTGTTGTACCGAGGAATATGAACGAACCGATAGGACGCTTTGGATCTTGCAGTCCTGCACGTGAACGACGTACCGCATCAGCCACAGCTTCAATAGCCTCGTCCTGACCTACTACACGTTTGTGCAGTTCTTCCTCCAAATGAAGCAACTTCTCACGTTCACTCTGCAGCATTCGCGTTACAGGTATGCCCGTCCAACGAGCTACGACATCAGCGATGTCGTCAGCCGTAACCTCTTCCTTCACCATAGCCTCCGCACCTTGGCGATTACGCAACTGCTCTTGTTGAGCAGTTATGTCATCAGCCAACTGTTTGAGTTTGCCATAACGAATTTCAGCTACGCGACCATAGTCACCCTCACGTTCTGCACGCTCGGCCTCAAACTTAAGTTGCTCTATCTGTTGCTTATCCTGCTGAATGCGTGAGAGCACTTCCTTTTCGCCCTCCCACTTAGCACGAAGGTCTTTCTCCTTCTCACTCAGTTCAGAGATTTCTTTATTCAGTTGCTCCAACTTTTGCGTATCATTCTCACGCTTGATTGCTTCGCGCTCAATCTCAAGTTGACGCAAGCGACGTGTTATCTCGTCCAACTCCTCAGGTTGAGAATCACGTTCCATACGCAACTTAGCTGCCGCCTCATCCATCAAGTCAATAGCCTTGTCGGGCAAGAAACGATCCGAGATATAACGATGTGAAAGTTGTACGGCTGCGATAATGGCATCGTCTTGAATACGCACCTTGTGGTGATTTTCGTAGCGTTCTTTCAATCCACGCAAGATGCTAATTGCATCTTCAGGCGTTGGTTCGTCTACCATTACTGTTTGGAAACGACGCTCCAAGGCTTTATCCTTTTCAAAGTACTTTTGATACTCCTCCAACGTTGTCGCACCAATGCTACGCAATTCCCCACGGGCCAAAGCTGGCTTTAAAATGTTGGCAGCGTCCATAGCGCCTTCGCCCTTACCAGCGCCCACCAAGGTGTGAATCTCATCTATAAACAAGATAATGTCGCCTTGAGCCTGAGTCACTTCGTTAATGACGCTCTTCAAACGTTCCTCAAACTCGCCCTTGTACTTGGCACCCGCTACGAGTGCCCCCATATCAAGCGAATAAAGTTTCTTATTCTTCAAGTTCTCTGGCACGTCGCCTCTTACGATACGCTCAGCCAGCCCTTCTACAATGGCCGTTTTACCCGTACCCGGCTCACCTATTAATATCGGATTGTTCTTGGTACGACGCGAAAGGATCTGCAGTACACGACGAATTTCCTCATCACGACCAATTACAGGATCGAGCTTACCATTGCGCGCCTCTTCTACCAAGTTGCGCGCATACTTCTCCAATGCCTGATAAGTATCTTCACTACTTTGCGATGTAGCTTTCTGGCCACCGCGCAATTCCTCAATGGCTTTCTTCAAGCCATCGGCCGTTACGCCAGCGTCCTTCAACATTTGGGCTGCCACACTCTTCACCTCGAGCAGAGCTTGCAACATCGGTTCGAGTCCTACATAAGTGTCACCTCCCTTGCGAGCCAAGTCTTGCGCCTTTAGTGCCACAGCATTGGCCTCTTGGTCAAGGTATGGACTCGCACTACCACCACTCACACGAGGTTGGCGACTCAATTCTTGATGAACGGCAGCTTGCAATGAACGCTCGTTTACGCCAAGTTTACCAAAGATAAACTTCGTAACGTTTTCGCCCACAGCCAGCACACCAGCCAACAAATGAACAGGGGTAATGGCCTGCTGCCCATTTTGTTGCGCACTATCCACGGCTTGTTGAACAGCCTGTTGTGCTTTGATTGTAAAGTTGTCGAAATTCATATATTTATTGTTTTATTATTATCAATGTTTATGCCCTCTTGATTGCAAACACATTGCCAAAACATTCGGCACACGACGGCTATAACATATATTTAAAAATAATGACAACTTGTGCAGTACACACCGACCCACTTCTGCCAAAAAGGGCAGAAGACAACATCTATCTACTGACACTTGTGAATATTACGATTGTTAAACGTACCTTTGTAAAGTAAACAACATAAACACGCTATATGCCCTCTACCAATTCAGAAGCAAACATTTCGATACTAATGCCCATATATAATGGTTCAAAGTATTTGCCCGAAAGCATCGGTTCGATAATTGCACAAACCTTCACCAACTGGGAACTCATCGCCTTAGACGACGGTTCGAGCGACAACAGCTACGAGATATTAAAACAATTGGCTCAAAAAGAACCACGCATACGTATATATCATAAGGAGAACGACCCCACGGGCAACGTGGCACGCAACATTGCGCTCATGTGTCAATGGACAAAAGGCGAATATGCCTTTTATATGTCGCAAGACGACACCCTGTCGCCCGACTGTCTGGAAAGACTCTATCAACGTGCCACAGAGATTAATGCAGACATCGTACTGCCAGATATGCTACTGCGATATGCGGACAATAGTCTTGGAACATGGCCGTGCTCCTATCCGCCTAATAAAGACTACCAATTAGTACTCTCTCCTCAGGAAGCCTTCTACCTTGCCACCGACTTTTCTATCAACGGCTTCGGCCTCGTGCGTATGCCCTTGATGGCCGACAAACGGAGCGACACGCGCTTTTACGATAGCGATGAGTACAACACACGCATGCAATTCTTGCACGCCAACAAAGTGGCCTTTGCTCCTAGCACATTCTACTACTACCAAGGCAACCCCAATGCGATTACGCACCAATTCTCCATGCGGCGCTTTCAACGCCTGCAAACGGGCTTGATGTTACACGACACATTCTGTAGTGTTTTTCCAGACAAGCAACACCGACTAAAATTGATGACCCAGCTCATGCACTTTTATTTAGACACCACGATGTTGCTTTATATGCACCACGATGAAATGAGCGTTGCCGAACGAAAGACGGCTCTAACAATCTTCAAAGAATTTGAACAACACATTAACTTCCGAGGGTACAAAAGACGCATCTTTGCTCAACTCAACACCTATGAGCGCCTCTTTGCTCTCCCCTACTACATCCTTGGTACAACCCGTCATACAGGCTGGCTATATCGCCTCATTCACTGGCTACGTAAGTAACATGAATAGATGCTAATCCTTCTCTTATTGCCAAGTTGGAGCATCGCGTCCTCACCTGTGGAAATCTCTTCCTCACCTGGGGAAATCGCGTCCTCACCTGGGGGCGACGCGTCCCCGCGTCGGCATTTGCTTGGCAAGGCTCGAT
>ENA-OWPL01000132-OWPL01000132.1-human-gut-metagenome-genome-assembly--contig:-NODE-132-length-56590-cov-30.824551_pt1 | contig 56590 bp, 39 predicted proteins | sample MGYA00248263_ERZ651844 | MGnify/ENA primary metagenome ERZ651844 (study PRJEB26924, sample SAMEA4378256) | human gut metagenome | biome: human gut; feature: human-associated habitat; material: faeces...
GGTCGGCAATCTTCTGAACCTCGCTGATATACTTCTCGTCGATGAGCAAGCCCATACGCTCCTGGCTCTCGTTGGCGATGATTTCCTTGGCACTCAAGGTCTTGTCGCCGATAGGCAACTTAGCCATGTCAATCTCGCCACCGCATTCCTCTACCAACTCAGAGAGGCAGTTCAAGTGACCTGCTGAACCATGGTCGTGGATACTAACCACAGGGTTCTCATCGTTCTCAACGAGGGCACGAACCAAGTTGTAAGCACGCTTCTGCATCTCAGGGTTGGCACGCTGAACGGCGTTGAGCTCGATACCATTGCTGTATCGACCAGTATCTACAGAAGATACACTACCACCACCAAGACCGATGCGATAGTTGTCACCACCTACTACGACCACCTTGTTGCCCTTCTGAGGCTCACCTTTCTTATAATCACGCTTCTTGCCGTAGCCTACGCCACCAGCGAGCATGATGACCTTGTCGTAAGCATACTTCTCACCGTTCTCCTCGTGCTCGAATGTAAGCACAGAACCCGTGATCAGTGGCTGACCGAACTTATTACCGAAGTCAGAAGCACCATTAGATGCCTTGATCAAGATTTGCTCAGGAGTCTGATAGAGCCACTTACGTACTGGCATGATGTCTTCCCAGTCACGCTCCACGTCGCTCTTGCCGTTGTCATCCTTCAATCGAGGATAAGCTGTCATGTAGCAGGCAGTACCTGCGATAGGCCATGAACCGACACCACCACCCATACGGTCGCGAATCTCACCACCCGTACCAGTAGCAGCACCATTGAAAGGCTCCACGGTAGTAGGGAAGTTGTGGGTCTCAGCCTTGAGGGAGATGACACTCTCGATGTCCTTCACCTGGAAGTAGTCGCTAGTGGTCTGGTCGGCTGGGGCAAACTGCTCGATGACAGGACCCTGAGAGAAAGCCACATTATCCTTATAGGCAGAGAGAATCTTGTTAGGGTTCTCCTTGGTGGTCTTCTTGATCATATTGAAAAGAGATGACTCCATCTCTTTGCCGTCGATGATAAACTGTCCGCCGAAGATCTTGTGACGGCAGTGCTCAGAGTTGATCTGTGCGAAACCGAAGATCTCGCTGTCGGTGAGAGGGCGACCATTCTCTTTCTCCAACTTGTGGAGATAAGCCATCTCGTCCTCACTGAGGGCAAGACCCTCTTCTTCGTTGTACTTTTCGAGGTCATCGACGTACTTGATAGGTTCTGGCTCATGGTTGACAGTGAAGACAGTCTGGTCGATGCCGTTGTACATACGCTGCAACATAGGGTCGTGGTCAGCGTCCTCACTGTCAACAGGGAAGTACTCCTCAATACGCGAAATGCCGTTAAGACTCATATTCTGAGTAATCTCAACGGCATTCGTACTCCAAGGAGTAATCATTTCACGGCGTGGGCCGACATAGAAGCCCTGCAACTGCTGGGCGTCCTCTAAAGTCGCGTCACCATAAAGCCAACAAAGTTCATTGATTTCGTCCTGAGATGGTTTGTGGTCAATCTCGGTCGCAATCACACTCTTAGATGGAGTTCTGAAAAAAAGAATCATACTATTTTCTCTTTTTATATGTTAATGTATTTCTTTTCGAGTGCAAAGATAATACAATTTAGAAAAAGGACAAAATAAATAAGGAGTTTTTTGATTTTTTAGTTGAGAAGTGGGATGAGATGATGCTAAGGCGGACTAAGCGGCCGTATTTTGTTAAAAATGAGAGGAAAAGCAAGATGGGTGGTTAAAATTCCATAAATAGGTTAGACAAAACAACTTTATTCGTGTCTTATTCGTATCTTTGCACACGAAGCAACGTGTAATCAACTATTTATATCAAATTATAATAACAAAAGAAAATTAAAAACCGGAAAGAATATGAAACAGAGTAAATTATTATTGATGACTTTGATGGCTGGCGCTTTGCTGGCTACAAGTTGTGCTAGCAAGAAGGAACTCCAGAATTGTCAGAATGAGAATAAGGAGTTGACTGGCAACTATCAGAATGCCAAGGAGCAGTTGGCTGCTTCTCAGGCTCGTGTTACCTCTCTCGAAGACCAACTTGCTCAGATGAAGAAAGATTATAAGTCTATGCAGAATGCTCTCGACAAGAGTTTGAACAACGCTAGTCAGAACAATATCAGCATCGACAAGCTTGTTGACCAGATCAATGAGTCCAACCAGTACATCCGCCACTTGGTAGAGGTGAAGAGCAAGAGCGATTCCCTCAACATGGTGCTCACCAACAACTTGACCCGCTCTCTCAGCAAGGATGAGTTGAAGGAAGTGGACGTACAGGTGATGAAGGGTGTGGTTTACATCTCTTTGGCTGACAACATGCTCTACCAGAGTGGTAGCTATGAGGTCAACAGCCGTGCTCAGGAGACTTTGAGCAAGATTGCCAAGATTATTATGGACTACAAGGACTACGATGTGCTCGTAGAGGGTAACACCGACAATGTGCCAGTAAGCACTACCAGTGCCAAGATGAAGAACATTCGCAACAACTGGGATCTCTCTGCTCTCCGTGCATCTTCTGTAGTACAGTACTTGCAGGATCACTTCGGCGTAGATCCTAAGCGTTTGACTGCAGGTGGTCGTGGTGAGTACAATCCTGTGACAAGCAATGACTCTGAGGTAGGCAAGCAGCGCAATCGTCGCACTCAGATTATCATCACTCCTAAGCTCGACCAGTTCATGGACTTGATCGACAAGGCTCCAGAGAATAATTAATAATTAAAAATTAATAATGAAGGCACCAATGGGAATTCCTCATTGGTGCCTTTTTGCATATTTATGCTATTCTTAGGCAACCCGAATATGACCCGAATGAGACCCGAATGTGTTCCGAATGTGAAATGAGAGGAAATGCGGTGGAAAACACCTCTTTCTTGCATATATATGCGGAAAACAAGCATAACGTAACGAAAATGTATCGTTTTGAAAGAAATATCCACTTATTTCTTTCTTCATACAATATTTTTTATTACTTTTGCAGACAAAATAGAAGCAATGCCCTCTTGTGATGTGGTAAATTGTAAGCTATCCATTATACATTGTAAATTATTAATTATACATTATTATATATAATCGCTTATGGAAAAGATTCAAATGACCACTCCTCTTGTGGAGATGGATGGTGACGAGATGACAAGAATCCTCTGGAAGATGATCAAGGACGAACTCATCCTTCCTTTCATTGACTTGAAATCTGAGTATTACGACCTTGGCTTGCCTTATCGTGACAAGACCAACGACCAGGTGACCATCGACTCCGCTGAGGCGGCTAAGAAATATGGTGTGGCAGTGAAGTGCGCTACTATCACTCCTAATGCTCAGCGTATGGAGGAATATCATCTGCACAAGATGTGGAAGAGCCCTAACGGTACCATCCGCAGCATCATGGACGGTACGGTGTTCCGTGCTCCTATCACCATCCCAAGCATCCACCCTTGTGTGAAAAACTGGGAGAAGCCAATCACCATTGCTCGTCATGCCTACGGCGATGTCTATAAGAGTGTGGAGCTTCGTGCCGATGAGCCAGGCGTTGCCAAGCTTGTCTTCGAGGGCAAGAGTGGCAAGAAGCAGGAGATTGAAATCCACAACTTCGATGGCGCTGGTGTTATCCAGGGCATGCACAATACTGACAAGAGCATCCGTAGCTTCGCTCATAGCTGCTTCAAGTTTGCCATCGACACCAAGCAAGACCTTTGGTTTGCTACCAAGGACACCATCTCCAAGACTTACGACGCTCAGTTCCGTAAGATTTTCGAGGAGGTATATGAGAGTGATTATAAGGAGAAATTCGCCGAGTTGGGCATCGAGTACTTCTATACATTGATCGATGATGCCGTGGCTCGTGTTATCCGCAGCAAGGGTGGGTTCATCTGGGCTTGCAAGAACTATGATGGTGATGTGATGAGCGATATGCTCAGTACCGCCTTTGGCTCCTTGGCGATGATGACCTCTGTCTTGGTATCCCCTGATGGCAAGTATGAGTATGAGGCTGCCCATGGCACTGTCACTCGTCATTATTATCGCTACTTGAAGGGTGAGGATACCTCTACCAACCCAATGGCTACCATCTTCGCATGGAGTGGAGCATTGAGAAAGCGTGGCGAGCTAGATGGCATTCAAGCTTTGCAAGACTTCGGCGACCAGTTGGAGGCTGCTTGCTTCGATACCTTGAATGATGGTATCGCCACCAAGGACCTCGTCAACTTGATGGAAGGCGTAGAGGCGAAGGCAGTTAACTCGGCTGGTTTCATCGCCGCTATCCGTGAACGCTTGGAAAAACGTTTGGGCTAATATATATAAAAGGTGGCTACTGCTTCATGCAAGCTGTAGCCACCTTGTTATATATAGCTATGAAAAACTATACTCTTGTCCTATCCAATCTCTATCGTGTAATAAGATTACGCGTTAGGGTTTTTCTCGTACTCGTCGGATAGCAACTTGAAGAAGTTGTACCCCAAGATTCTACTGATATGCAAAAGCATTCCAGTGTCGATGGATGACTTTGCATAAACCTTGTAAATGTTAGTGCGATGGCATCCTAATTGTTTAGCGAGCCATACTGATGTTTTACCTTGTCTTTTGAGTTCCTGTTTTATACGTTCACCAATGACCAAGGTGCTGTTACCATAATGTGTCATTTCCTTAATCCTTTTGTAAATACTAATAATTTATATAACAGATGCAAAATTACGAAATAAGGTAGCACAATAAAGAATTTTTTAGTAGCTAATGTAACGACACGCTATTAAAATATGTAAATGTTTTGAAGAATGATGCTTATCCTTTTGAGTTTTCTCGCTTTTTTCTCCTCCTTGTCTATGCTTTGTCTTCACCATTAAATGCTAACTCTATGTGGCAAAGTGTCCTTAAATGTTAATGTTATGGCGTTAAAAAACGCTAAAAAGCCAGTTTCTGGTGTATAATATGATAATTTGGACAAAATAGTACATGTGTCTTTCAATTATTTATTGTAATTTTGCCCCATTAAAAGTAAAAGCGCTGATTATATCAGTTGTAGAAGAAAAAGTAAAAGAAACATTACACAGCTACATAAGTTTTCAGAGACTAAGTATTGTATAAGTAAAAGATGATTTAAGTTTTAGCTGGTGATGAAGATGATAGTATAAGTATATTGTATATAAGTAAAAGATAAGATTAATATGAAAAAGATTCTACTTTCAGAGAGCGCAAAGGCTTTGGTCTTGGCTTTCGCAATCCTCGTTTCCTATGCAGGAAACATCATGGCACAGGCAACTGTATCTGAGCCAGACGCTAATGGCGTGGTTACTATTGCTACGACTGAGGCTGGTCAGATTGGACAGTTGAATAGTTGGGGGGGCAATGATTGGTCTTCCTCTTTGGATGAAAATGCAAGAGTTGATATCTTCAACGCTTCTAGTTTAAAAATCGTTGGTAAAGTTAATGCTTTAGATATGTATGCTTTGGAAACAAAGTGTACTTCTGGTTGGGATTTGCTTGATATGGGTGACGCTACTTTCGTAGATAAGTTGGAAGTAGGTCCATTTCAAAATGGAAATCCTTCTTACCATACTTTTATTCCTAATACGGCGACAAAGATTAAGTGTACTTCCTTTGTTACTCCAAAGTTTGAGGGTATAACAGAGTTGCCTGCATATTTTGGTTATTGCTTTTATTCTACCGCTAGAGGATTGAAAGATGCTCATGTGTTGGAAAACATTACTATCACAGAGGGTTATACAAAGATTGGTGATCATGCTTTTGATGGCTATACATGGTTGAAGAATGTCAACTTGCCAAATAGCTTGAAGAAGATTGGTGATTATGCTTTTTATATGTGTGAAGAGGCATTGGAGTATATTTCTTTCAATAATGGTTTGGAGGAAATTGGCGAAGGTGCTTTCAAGCAGTGCAATAAAATGCAGACTGTTATGTTCCCTTCTTCATTGAAGTCTTTGGCTGCTTATTCTTTTGCTATTGATTTCTTGAAAGATGTTTATTTCTTGGGAACAAATGCACCTGTCGTTGCTTGGAATGCTTTCTCTGAGGCTTCTTATATGGGAAACAATGGTTTCACTAAGCCTACTGGTGTTACTGCTGGTCGTGACAACTACAAAAATAGTTCGCATTGGATTGCTATGCTCCATATTCCTAGTGGCTTGGCTACAGAGCAGAAAGCTAAATATACCGATATTAAGCGTCAATATGTGGCTTTAGAGCAAAATGACTTGGATAACTATTTTTCTCGATTCCATGAGTGTGGCTCAGAAACATCACAATTGAGCGTAAAAGATGAATGGGGAAATGCTAAATATACTGTTTGGGGTGGTCCTAAAGGCTTAGGATGGACAGATAAAGGTTTCTCTGATTCTTATAAGGGATCTCAGTATGTATGGCCTAGCCAAGCAGAGATGATTCGTAGCTATGTTACTGCTAATAATGGTCTCCTTTGGGATGGCGTGACCAAGTATGATGAGGCTTATCGTGGCTTGCATCAATTTGCGTTGGTTGCTGAAGATGCAAATGGTACAACGGACCCTAAGGAGTGGACTATGACAAAGTACTCTGATGGTAAGTGGCATACTATCTGTTTGCCTTTCAATATGACTAAGGGGCAGATGAAGAAAGTGTTTGGTATGGTATCAGAAGGTAAGTATGACATCCGTCTTTGCAAGTTCAATAAGGTAGATAGAGAGGCTAATCATATAAAACTTTATTTCAATGATGAGCAGTTTACCGAAGCTAAGTCTGATGACGACATCGTTTTGCAAGCTCATGTATCTTATATGATTAAGGCAAATGTGGATAAGATTTTGAGTAGAGAGACTAAAGCCCATACATTTGAGGACTTCCAAATTTTGCCAGGTAGCCCTGAGGTAACCAAGATTATTGCTTCAGACAATAAGTCCGAGTATGAATTTGTAGGTACCTATAATAAGGTAAATATGCCTCAGTATTCATATTTCTTCGGTCGTATGAGTCTGGCTGAAACCACTTCAAAGTTCTGGTTCCAAACTGCTACTTATGGAAGTTGGAGTTCATACACTTCAGTAGTTTATACATCTAATGGTGCAGAAGATGGCCAGTTGTACTTTGATACAGCAATGCCAACAAATGCAAAAATGTCTTCTGCTTTTGGTGAAATGGAAAGTGAGACAACAGGCGTTGACGATGTTACGATTGAAGTTGGCGATGATGTGGTTTATACAAATGGAAATGTTTATGACATCAATGGCAAACTTGTTAGCAAGCATGGTTTGAATGGCTTGACTAAAGGCATTTATGTTGTAAATGGTAAGAAAATAATTATCAAGTAAATGACAAAAAAAACATATATACATCCTGAAATTCAGTTTGTGCGAGTGGAATTATATGTAACACTTTTGGCTGGTTCTGGTAGTGGCTCTGCAGAAGCTGGCGGTGGAAATTCGGGTGGTGGAACGAGTGGAGGTGTGACCGGCGGGGGTGGTGGATTTAGCGATGCCAAGCAGAACGCCTTCTCCACTTGGGAAGACTGGGATGAGTATTAGTCCCGAAAGTAAGAAAAAGTAGAAGCTTATATATAGCGGAGAGCACTTGCCTAATGACAAGTTGCTCTCCGCTCTTTTTGGTTAAAATATTTGGAAGATTCAATTTAATTGTTTATCTTTGCCACGTGATAATATTGTCACAAAGATTAAATATAGAAGATTATGGCTGTAGCAGCATTAAATCCAACTCAGTTGCATCTTTTGAAGATGTTTTCTTATGCTCGGACAGAATCGGCTCTGTCTGATATTAAAGATGCGCTTACACAGTATTTTGCGGACAAGGTCGATGAAGAGATGGACAAACTCTGGGACGAGGGGAAATGGGATAATGAGAAAAATGAGGAAATCCTCAAAGAACATTTAAGAACTCCTTATCGTGGATAGTTCAAGATTAAAATAAAATCACAAAAGCGGAGAGTGCTAGTCCTTGGGACTGATGCCTCTCCGCTTCTTGTGTCTTGCACAATTTGGTATTTAGATCTTTCGGGTTATCGCATATTTAAGTATAAGTAAAAGATGATTCTGAACGCAAAGATAGGGAAAACAATCCGCAATAGCAAGTTTTCTAACGTTTATTAACGCCTTGAACCGCACTTTTCTACGCTTTTCCTGATGTGTGCGAAAACACAGGAAAATGAAATGAAATTGTAATCGAATGAAATGCGTGTTACAAAATAAAAGTCGTATCTTTGCACCCGAGGAAAGACCTCAGTAGGATGAAGCCTTCATAGGAATGCTACACCTTATTATATATATAGATAGATTTCAATCGTAAACGATGGAAGAGAACAATTACAAGATTCTCGTGGTAGATGACGAGCAAGACCTTTGCGAGATTCTCAAGTTCAACCTTGAGACAGAGGGGTATGTTGTAGAGACCGCCAACTCGGCAGAGGAGGCTTTGGAGAAAGATGTCGCAGACTTCAATCTCCTGCTGCTCGATGTGATGATGGGAGGCATGAGCGGCTTCCAAATGGCTAAGCAACTCAAGGCAAACCCGATGACGGCGCAAATCCCTATCATCTTCCTCACGGCTCGTGATACGGAGAACGATACCGTGACGGGATTCAACCTCGGTGCAGACGACTATATCTCCAAACCATTCTCCATCCGTGAGGTGCTGGTACGCATCCGTGCCGTCCTTCGCCGTACCGCCGAGCAGAATGGCAAGGCTACCGAACCTACCACCATCTCTTATCAGGGATTGGTGCTCAACCTCGACAAGAAGACCGTGAGCATCGATGGGGAGAACGTGCCTTTCACCAAGACCGAGTTCGAACTCCTTCGCCTCTTGCTCGAAGAGAAGGGCAGGGTGTTCTCTCGCCAGGAACTCATCGACCGAGTATGGCCTAAGGATGTGTTGGTGCTCGACCGTACGGTGGATGTCAACATCACCCGAATGAGAAAGAAGATAGGTCCGTTTGCCAAGTGCATCGTCACTCGACTTGGCTTCGGATATTACTTCGACGCATAAGGGTAAGTGAAGTTCTCAAATGCTTTTCTAATGGAGAAATAGTGATGATAAAAGTACAGAATGCAAAATCAAGAGTAGGTAGAAAGTTGTATTTCACGGTGCTGACGGTGTTCCTCGTGTTCGCCGTCAGTTTTATCGTCTTCCAGCAAATGCGTGAGAAACAATATAAGATCAGTACGCTCACGATGAAGTTGGAAGGATACAACGCACTGTTGGAGGAGGACTTGGCGCTGGCTCATGACAAGGGAATCATCCTGAAGGAAGGCTTGACTTCTGCGGATAGCTTGGCATCCAAGGACAGTCTTGCTACATCCAAGATACTTGTGGTGGAAGACAAGTTGGATGCCTTCGTCAGAAACCATGAGAGTAAGGACTTGCGTGTCACCTTGGTACGTCCCGACGGAAAGGTGGTGTATGACAATATGCGCAAGGACTACGACCATTTCGCCAACCACATCAACCGCAAGGAGATACAAGAGGCACTGAGGAACGGACAAGGTTCCAGTGTGGATAGACAGTCGAAGACGATGAAGCAGGACTACTTCTATGTGGCATCCTATTTCCCTGCCGACTCCATCATCATCCGCAGTGCCTTGCCATACAACAACGACCTCTCGAAGTCGTTGCAAGCTGACCAGCACTACATCTGGTTTGCCATCGGCGCCATCATCCTCTTGACCATCGTGCTCTATCGCTTCACCAACCGACTGGGCAAGAACATCGCCAAGCTTCGTATCTTCGCCTACAAGGCTGACCACAACGAGAGCTTGGAGATAGAAGACTTGGCTTCGTTCCCTAACGATGAGTTGGGCGAGATAGCCGAGCGTATCATCAAGATGTATAAGCGTATCCAGACCACCCGAAAGGAACAGGACATCTTGAAACGACAGCTTACCCAGAACATCGCCCATGAGTTGAAGACCCCAGTGGCAAGCATCCAGGGTTATCTGGAGACCATCCTCGACAATCCGCATATCAATGACGAGATGAAGGCACAGTTCTTGCAGCGTTGTTATGCTCAGAGCGAGCGACTCACCTCCTTGCTCCGTGACATTTCCACATTGAACCGCTTGGATGATGGTTCCGACATGATAGATTTTGAGGCGGTGGATATTACCAAGATGGTGGCAGACATCGCCAGGGAGACCACCTTGGAGCGAGAGGAGCACAAGATGACCTTCGTCAACCAGTTGCCAGAACGCATCGTGGTGAAAGGCAATCGCAGTTTGCTCTACAGTGTGTTCCGCAATCTTACCGACAATGCCATCGCTTATGCCGGTGAGGGAACGACGATGATCTTGGAGGGGAGGGAGCAAGGCAACAAGTGGCATTTCATCTTCCGTGACAATGGGCAGGGCGTGCCTCAGGAACATCTTCCTCGCCTCTTCGAACGCTTCTATCGTGTGGATAAGGGCAGAAGCCGTAAGATGGGAGGCACCGGCTTAGGTCTCGCTATCGTCAAGAATGCCGTCCTCTTACATGGAGGCACCATCCGAGTGAGCAATCTGCCCGAAGGCGGCTTGAAGTTCGAATTTACCATTAAGAAATAAAAATAAGCTCAGCCACGAAACGTTGTTAGGGGTGTTTCGTGGCTGAGTTTTTTCTTGGTTTATTTGTCTTTAGTGAAAAGTGCTAGGGGCATCCTAATCATATAGCCTTTTAGCAAAAATGAACAGAGTGTCTTATAAAATGTAAGGAATTGTATGCTTTTAGTATAAAATATAAAGTATTTTGGGTAAATATAGTTTTTTTTTTCATTTTTCTTTGTGTGTATCGGGAAATAGTTGTAATTTTGCACACGATATTTAATATTAATAATTTTTTATTTTAGAAGACGAGAAAATATGGAGAAAAGACTCACGCTGTTCTTGGCTTGTTTGTTGATGAGCTTAAGGGTGGCGTTTGCCCAGGTAGATGTATCTGGAACTGTCATATCTCAGGATGATGGTGAACCTGTCATTGGTGCTTCCGTAATCCTTTACGGGGGGGTAATTCGACAGGAACCGTCACGGATATAGATGGTAAGTTCAAATTAAATGTTCCAAGTGGCTCTAAATTGCAGATTAGCTACGTTGGAATGCAAACACAGATTTTGCCTGCAACTGCCAATATGAAGGTTTCCTTGAAACCAGAGGCGCAATTGCAGGAAGTGGTAGTAACGGGTCTGCAGCGTACAGACCGTAGATTGTTTACAGGAGCAACAGACAAGGTTAATGCCGCCGATGCCAAGTTGGATGGTGTCGCAGATATTAGCCGTTCTTTGGAAGGTCGTGCAGCAGGTGTGTCTGTACAGAACGTGAGTGGTACTTTCGGTACAGCCCCTAAGATTCGTGTGCGTGGTGCAACTTCTATTTATGGTTCTTCAAAGCCTCTTTGGGTTGTGGATGGTGTCATCATGGAAGACGTATCTGATGTCAATGCCGATGACCTCTCTTCTGGTGACCCTGAGACTTTGATTTCTTCTGCCATCGCAGGATTGAACTCTGATGATATTGAGAGTTTCCAAATTCTGAAGGATGGTTCTGCAACTTCTATTTATGGTGCTCGTGCGATGGCTGGTGTCATCGTTGTTACCACCAAAAAAGGTAAGCAAGGTCAGGCTCATGTCAACTATACGGGTGAGTTTACTACTCGTCTGATTCCTTCTTATAGCGATTTCGATATTTTGAACTCGCAAGACCAAATGGCTATCTATAAGGAGATGGAGAAGAAAGGTTGGTTGAATCTTTCTACCATTTTGAATAGTAGCAACTATGGCGTCTATGGTAAGATGTATGAATTGATTGCAACTTACGATAAGACCAGTGGTATGTTTGGTATCCAAAATACTGAAGAGGCAAAGAATGCCTACTTGCAGCAGGCTGAGTTCCGCAATACCAATTGGTTTAGCGAGTTGTTCTCTTCCAATATCATGCAAAACCACTCTGTTAGTTTGAGTGGTGGTACAAGCAAGTCTAATTATTATGCTTCCATGAGTGCCATGCTTGATCCAGGATGGTATGTGGATAGTAAGGTTAATCGTTATACTTTCAATGCCAACGTCACACATCACATTCTCGATAACTTGTCGGTGAACGTGATTGGTGGTGCGTCTTATCGTAAACAGAAGGCTCCTGGTACCTTGGGCCAGGATGTAGATGTGGTGTCTGGTCAGGTGAAGCGTGACTTCGACATCAACCCTTACTCTTATGCCTTGAACACATCTCGTGCTCTTGATCCTAATGAGTATTACCATGCTAACTATGCTCCATTCAACATCAAGCATGAGTTGGCTACCAATTATATCGACCTTAATGTCATCGATGCCAAGTTCCAGGCAGAGTTTAAGTGGAAGCCTATCAAGAGCTTGGAATTGTCTGTATTGGGTGCTTTGAAATATAGTGCTACTACACAGGAGCACAAGATTATGGACTCTTCCAATCAGGCAGAGGCTTATCGTGCAATGGGTACAACTCAGATTCGTGACGATAATAAGTATTTATATACTGACCCTGACAATGTGTATTCATTGCCTATTACTATCTTGCCACAAGGTGGTATCTATCAGCGTACAGACAACCGTATGTTGAACTATGATTTCCGTGCTACCGCACAATTCAACAAGACGTTTAATCGTGTTCACATCTTGAACCTCTTTGGTGGTATGGAGACCAACAGCATCAACCGTAACCGTACTTGGTTTAATGGTTGGGGTATGCAATATACATCTGGCGAGATTCCATTCTATGTATATCAATTCTTCAAGAAGAGTGAGGAAGAGAATACCGTTTACTACTCTTTGAAGAATACCGACTCTCGTTCCGTGGCATTCTATGGTAACGCTACCTATTCTTATAATGGTAAGTATGTACTCAATGGCACTCTCCGTTATGAAGGTTCCAACCAGTTGGGTAAGAATAGTGGTGCTCGTTGGATGCCTACTTGGAATATTTCTACAGCGTGGAATGTACATGAGGAAAAGTTCTTTGAGAAACTCAAACCGTTGTCACACTTAACATTGCGTCTCTCTTATAGCTTGACTGGTACTCCTCCTGATGCGTCTTATGCCTCTTCTTCTACCGTGTTGAGAGCGATGACTCAGTATCGTCCTACAGCATCTGATAAGGAGAGTGGTATAACCATCTATCAGTATGGTAACTCAGCTTTGACTTACGAGAAGAAAAACGAGTTCAACGTAGGTGTTGATGCAGGTTTGTGGAATGATCGCTTGAACGTAACCTTCGATGTTTATCAGCGCCGTAACTTCGATGAGTTGGTGCCTCAGCTCACCTATTTGAAGGGAACTATGTTTGCCAACTCAGGTAAGATGAAGTCTTGGGGTGAGGAGTTGAGTATTTCTTCTACCAATATCAAGACGAAGGATTTCTCTTGGAATACAAGTTTCGTATATTCGCACAACAAGACTGAGATTACTGCCCTCTTCAATCAGGGAACGGTGATGGATATGATTAGTGGTAGCGGTTTTGCTAAGCAGGGTTATCCTGTGCGTACCATTTTCTCTATCCCATTCGTGGGCTTGGACGAGAAGGGTAGGCCTCAGTTTATCAATGAGAAAGGTGAGATAACTACATCCTCTATCAACTTCCAAGAGCGTGACTTGACTGACTTCTTGAAGTATGAAGGTCCATCCGACCCAGTTTATTCTGGTTCGTTGAGCAATATCTTCAATTACAAGGGTTTCCATTTGAACATCTTTATGACATACGCATTTGGTAATGTGGTGCGTCTCAACCCAGTGTTCAGTGGTTCATACACAGACTTGACTTCTATGACACAAGTGTTTAAGAACCGTTGGATGGTCAGTGGAGACGAGAATACAACCCATGTGCCAGGCATCTTGGCATATCGTGATGTGAAGGAAAACTACGAGTTGACTTATGGTTACAATGCCTACAACTATTCAACGGAGCGTATAGCAAAGGGTGACTTCATCCGTATGAAGGAGATTTCTTTGGCTTACGACTTCCCTCAGGCTTGGTTCCATGATACTCCAATCGGCAATTTGTCGGTTAAGTTGCAAGCTACCAACTTGTTTTTGATCTATGCTGACAAGAAGTTGAATGGTCAGGATCCTGAGTTCATCAATGCCGGTGGTGTGGCATCCCCAATGCCTCGACAGTTTACGTTGACCGTGAAACTTGGATTCTAATATATACATTATTATATATATAAGGAAATTATGAAATCAATTAGAAAATATATAGGCTTCTCGATGTTGGGTCTCTCCCTTGCCTTGGTTTCTTGTAACGACTTTCTCGACAAGAACCCAGACAGCCGTATGGAGTTGACATCACCAGAGGAGTGCAGCAAGCTTTTGGTGACTGCTTATCCTGAGACGAATGCCACTTACTTGCTCGAAATGTATTCCGACAATACCGACCAGAATGACAAGACCGGTTGGACGGAGTTCAATAAGTTCCAGGGACAGGCTTATCGTTGGGAGGATATCACAGAGACCACCGACTATGAGTCACCTAAGTATCTTTGGACGACTCATTATGCAGCTGTAGCTACAGCCAACCAAGTACTCGACCATATAGAAAAACTTTCAGCAGAAGAGCAGAGTTCTTATGCTGCTCAGAAGGGAGAGGCTTTGCTATGTCGTGCTTATGCCATGTTCCAGTTGTCAAACGTCTTCTGTATGGCATACGATAAGACAACAGCCGACCAATACATGGGCTTGCCTTATCCAAAACATGTGGATGAGACTATTGATACTCAGTATAAACGTGGCACGTTGGAAGAGTTGTATGCCAATATCGAGGCAGACTTGAAGGCAGGAATTCCATTGTTGACAGATAACTATACGCAGCCTAAGTTCCACTTCACACCATCATCTGCTGCAGCTTTTGCGGAGCGTTTCTACCTCTATTATCAACAGTATGACAAAGCAGTGGCATACGCTAATGAGGTGTTAGGCTCAGACCCAAGAGCCAGCTTGCGTGACTGGGCTTCTTGGTCAGCTATGAGCTATAGTGGTCAGATTCAGCCAAATGCCTTTGTCAACTCTAGCAACAAGGCTAACTTGCTTTTGCAGATTTGCTATTCCATGTGGGGGGCTATTGGTGGACCATTCCCAGCTATTGGCAACAAGTTCTCTCACAATAAGGTTATCGCAGAGAAAGAAACATTGCTGTCTAATGGACTCTGGGGTAAGACCAATGAGAACTTGAACTTTACCTGTTTGTATAATACACAGGTGACCTCTAAGTATATGATGATTAAGATACCATACGCTTTCGAGTATTATGATATCCAAGCAAATACGGGTGCTCCTCACTCAGTGTATGCCGTATTTACCACTGATATTTCGCTCATTGAGCGTGCTGAGGCTTATGCCTTGATGGGTGAGTATGAGAAGGCGATGAAGGACATCAATACTGAGTTGTCAGTCTTCGCTAACACAGGACTCTCCTATACATTGAATCGTGTGAAGTCATTCTATGGCAGCAACTTGAAGTATTATGAGCCAGACGCAGCTACACCAAAGAAGGCATTCCATACATCCTTCCCTATTGAGCCTGAGACACAGGAACCATTGTTGGATTGCATTCTACATTTGAAGCGAATCCTTACAATGCATGAAGGTTTCCGTTTACAGGATGTGAAGCGTTATGGTATGACTATGTATCGCCGCACCATCGTCAATGACGACCAGGTGAGCGAGTTGACAGATAGCATCAAGGCAGGTGACCCACGTCTCGCCATCCAGTTGCCACAGGATGTCATCAAGGTAGGCTTGCCTGCTAATCCTAGAAATATAGCCAATGCGTCAAAATAATAATTATTGAAACTTATGAAAAAGTATTTATATATCGCCATGTTAGGCTTGGCAGTATGTTTGGGTCTAGGCTCTTGTTCTGAAGATGCCCCATCCGACCCAACCAACTTCCCAACGACACCGGTGGAGCGCAATGCCTTTGACCAATGGCTCTTGAAGAACTTCACCTATCCATATAATGTATCATTCTTATATAAGATGAAGGATATCGAGAGTGATATGACCAAGAACTTGGTTCCTGCCGACTCGGCAAAATCCACTAAGTTGGCTATCATCATCAAGTACCTTTGGTTTGATGCATACGCTGAGGCTATTGGCCCAGACTTCATCAAGGAAAATGTGCCAAGAGTTATCCATTTGATTGGTTCGCCAGCTTTCAATAGCAATGGTACCATCGTGTTGGGTACTGCTGAGGGTGGTCAGAAGGTGACACTTTATACAGTGAACAGTTTGACGGATAAGAATCTAAAAGACTATAGTTATCTCAATGACTATTACTTCCACACCATGCACCATGAGTTCACTCATATCCTGAACCAGAAGATAGCATACAACAAGAGCTTTGATAAGGTTACCGCCTCTGGCTATGTGAGCGGTGACTGGACGAACGTAGAGGATGTGGATGCCCAGAAGAAGGGCTTCGTTACAGCCTATGCAATGGAAGAGGGCAAGGAAGATTTCGCCGAGATGCTTTCTACCTACGTAACTTCGACTCCTACACAGTGGGAGAAGATTCTGTCAACGGCAGGTGCAAACATGGTTGATGAAACATTGACAGCACGTCAAGCGATAGAGCAGAAGTTATCTATTGTAAGAGACTATATGTCAAAATCATGGGGACTTGACATCGACAAGTTGCGTGATGCAGTCTTGCATCGTGGCAATGAGTTGTCATCTCTCGACTTGGAACATTTAAACTAAAAGAATCTCCAAAATGAAAAAGATAATATATACATTAGCAGTTGTCCTCGCTGGATTTGGCATCCAGAGCTGTAGCTTGCATGAAGATACCAACATCTTCGACCAGTCGGCTTCTGAACGCATTGATGCGGCAGTGGCTCATGATAAGGAGGTGCTTGAAAGTGCTACCAATGGTTGGAAACTTGTTTACTATACTGGTGAGGAATATACAGGTGGTGGCTATACCTATCTCTGCAAGTTTAAGAATGGTAGTGCCATCGTCGCTGGTGATATGAGCGATGGCTATCAGGAGGCAAAGTCTAGTTATGACATCATCACAGACCAGAGCGTTGTGCTTACTTTTAATACCTTCAATGAGTTGATGCACAAGTTTGCCACTCCAACCAGCAGTTCCATTGATGGCGAACAAGGCGACTATGAGTTCCTCATCCAGAAGGTAACCAATGATTCCATCTACTTGGAAGGTAAGAAGTGGGGCAACAAGATGGTGATGACTCGTGTGCCAGAGAATCTTTCTTGGGAAGAGCATCTCGATAGCATCACTCGTGTGGCAAATGACATCCGCTATAATAATAAGGTGATGAACGGCAATGACTCTATCGGTTATATTTCTCTTGATGACTATACTCGTAGAGCAGTGCTCGATGCTGGTAATGACAAGGCTGATGTTCCTTATTTCGTGACCAGCAAGGGTGTTCGCTTCCAAAGTCCTATTACTGTCAATGGTCAGCAAATCAGCGAACTGAGTTATAATGAGGATACTCATGCTTTCAAGGTGGCTGGTGACAATGCCGCTAGTACACTTTCTGTAAAAGGGTATTATCCACCTCACTATCAGTTGATTGATTTCTATGAGGGTACTTGGACATTGGATTGCTACGGAGCGGATGCTGACTATAAAAAGACCAATACGCTTCAGCAGTATCGTATCGAGTTTACCTATTACAACCCTATCTATTTAAAGGGAAAAATCAACATCGATGGCTTGAACTTCGACCTTTATTTCAGATATTATCGTGATAAGGGTGCTATCTCTTTGGTTCAGCAGTATGCTGATGATCCAACCAAGGAATATAGCTACGCCAATGTAGCTCCTGTAAGCTTTGACGCAGGTGGACGCTTCAACTGGACTGGCGACCTCTTGGGTAGTTGGAACGAGGAAGCTAACCAGGTGGATTTCGCTTGGAATAAAGTAGGTGCGGCAGCTATCGACTCTTATGTCTTCTTGGCTACCAATGCAGCAGGCTCACCTGTCTATAATTCTGACGGACAGTTGATCATGCTGACTCAGATTACATATTTAACTCGTATGACACGTGTCAAATAAAGAAAGAAACAATGAAGATGAAAAAGATATTTTCTATGTTGCTTACTGCAAGTTGCCTCTTCGGGTTGGCTTCTTGTAGTGATGACGATGGTAACTCTGCTACACCATTGAGTACCATCAAGGTGGTTTCTGCCCAGACTTCACTTCAGGCACGTCCTGATACGGGTAGCGTCGTTGTAGATTGCGAGCCTGTCAAGGCATACGTCAGCGACGCTGACCAGTCTTGGTTGAAAGTAGAGGTGAAGGGTGATAGCGTGAAGTTCTATGCCAAGCAGAATTTGACAACAGAGTCACGTAATGCGATGCTTACCATCAAGAAGAGTGCCAATGATTCTGTGATGCTGAATGTGGACCAGCTCGGTATGATATTCATCGTGCAGAACAAGGTCGATATTATGCAGGTCAATGATGATGCCAACAGCTATTACTTCAATGTGAAGACAGACTATGAAGGAAAGGTGGTATCTACTCCTGGTTGGATAACTGCTAAGTTTGAGGATTCACGTCTTAAAATAGATGTGGCTTCCAATGAGGAAGGACATATCCGTGTGGGTTATGTCGCATATTCTTGCGGTAACTTCAAAGACTCAGTCAAGGTGACTCAGTATGACTTCGAAAAGGATATCTTGGGAAACTATGAGTTGTGGATTGGCTACAACACAATCACTGATGTGATGGAGAGAAAGGTAGATGCCGTTTTGTCACAAAATGCCAATGGCCTCGTCACCTTGAACTTCTCTGCCCTATATGGTAAGGTAACAGTGCCATTGCAGTTCCCAATGACTTTTGACTCCGACAGTATCAGTTTGAGTATTAATAGTGGTGACCAAGTTGCAAGTTATAAAGACAAGAAGAAGGGATGGACTTATTTCTTTACCGTCTTCGCTTCACCTACTGGCTCCATTCTCCCTTCAGTGGATGCTAATGGCGATACTCTCTTGCTCAACAAGAGTGGTATCATTACAGCCCATATGCAGTATGACAAGAAGAAGGGAACGTATGGAAGCTTCTCTGGTCTCGCTTACAATGAGGGCGGTTATTCGGCAGAGTTCAAGCGTATGTACATCGGAGCTTTCTCTGCGTCTTATCCATATAAGAAGTATCTCATCAATAATGAGTGGTGGGCTTCTCTGTATGACATGGTTCTTGTCAAGAAAGAAAAGTAATCAGAAACAATCACGTTTTAAAAGCGTAAAGATATGAAAAAGTTATTGCTTACATTGGCAATTGCCCTTTGCTATATCGGCGTTGCCGCAGCTCAGTTACCTTCCGTAGTCATCAAGGACATTGATGGCAAGGCTGTCAAGACAGATACGTTGTCTAACAATGGCAAGCCTTTCATCATCGACTTCTTTGCAACTTGGTGCAAGCCTTGCAATCGTGAGTTGACTGCCATCAGCGAAGTATATGAAGAATGGCAGAAGGAAACTGGCGTAAAAGTGATCGCCGTCTCTATCGACCAGGCGCAGAACATCAACAAGGTGAAGCCTTTGGTAGATAACCATGGTTGGCCTTTTGAGGTGTTGCTCGATCCTAACGGCGACTTCAAGCGTGCTCTTGGTGTACAGATGATTCCTTACACCATCATCGTGGATGGCAAGGGAAACATTGTCTATAAACACAATGGTTATACCGATGGTGCCGAAGATGAGTTGATAGAGAAAGTACGTGAACTAATCAAGGCTGAATAACGTATTTATGAGACATTATAAATTAATCTTCTCTCTCATAGCCAGTACACTGGCGACCAACGCTGCTGCCCAAGAAAACTTGGGCGGCAGTAATGGTTTAACCTTATCGGGAAGTATTCAGAGTGATATCTTGATTCCAGAGAAAGACAAGAAGATACATACTGAAGATACCAACGATTGGGGATTGACCAATACTTATGTCGAATTGAACGCCATGAGTGAGCATGTTGATGCAGGTCTTCGCTTCGAGTATTTGCAGCATCCACTTCCTGGTTTCGAGAACAATTTCAAGGGATGGGGCGTTCCTTTCGCTTACGTAAAAGGACACTTCGGGACGACAGAGATTACCTTTGGTAGTTTCTACGAGCAGTTTGGTTCTGGTTTCATTCTTCGTACCTATGAGGAGCGGAGTTTGGGTATCGACAACTCTTTGGTAGGTGCTCGATTGGTGACTCGCCCTGTGAAAGGTGTGCAAATCAAAGCACTCGCAGGTAAGCAACGTCAGTATTGGCGACTTAACAAGAGTTGTGTGAGCGGTGCCGACATCGAGTTGGGCTTGGACCAGTGGTTCAAGGGCTTGGCAAACTCTGGTACGGTGATTACCCTTGGTGCATCATGGGTAAACAAGTATCAGAAGGCAGATGAGGAGATCTTCGCCGACCCTACCCACAAGTTGAATCTTCCTTCCAATGTGAATGCCTTTGATGTAAGAGCCAATTTCCAAAAGGGTGGTTTCAACCTCCTTGGCGAATATGCTTGGAAGACCGATGACCCTTCTTTTGATAATGGTTACATCTATCGTCGTGGTACAGTAGCTATGCTTTCTACCTCTTATTCTAAGAAGGGTATGAGCATTCTTCTGCAAGCTAAGCGCAGTGACAATATGTCGTTCCGAAGTGAGCGTAGTGTGGTAGGAACTTCATCGTTCATCAATCATTTGCCAGCCTTCACGATGGAGCAAACTTATGCCTTGGCAGCTCTCTATCCATACGCTACCCAACCAGATGGCGAATGGGCTTATCAAGCAGAGTTGGGCTATAAGTTCAAGCGTAATAGTTTCTTGGGTGGTAAGTATGGTACAAGCGTCAAATTGAACTACTCTCATGTTCGTGCCATCAATCGCAATGAGAAAGGTGGCAAGGGTACAGAGGGATATTGCTCTTCCTTCTGGAAGTGGGGTGACCAAATGTATTATCAGGATTTGAACGTACAGGTGGAGAAGAAGTTTACCAAGTCGTTCCAATTGAACTTGATGTATATGAACCAGTTTTACAATAACTCAGTCTTGAAGACCATCGATCGTGAGGACAAGGCAGAGGTAGGTATGGTACATAGCAATATCTTCGTGGCAGAAGGAAAGTATCGTTTCAACAAAAGATACACGCTTCGTGGCGAGGCTCAGTATCTGACTACTGGTGAGGCACAAGGCGACTGGCTCTATGGACTCTTGGAGTTGAGTATCTTGCCACACTTCATGATTACTGCATCTGATATGTATAATGCAGGTGAGACTCATCTTCATTATTATCAAGGTTTCGTGACCTTTACGACAGGTTCACATCGTATTCAAGCTGGATATGGCAGGACACGAGCAGGTTACAACTGCTCAGGTGGTGTTTGCCGTTATGTGCCAGCTAGCAAAGGTTTCACATTGTCTTATAATTATAATTTCTAGAGAATATGAAAATCAGAAAGATGATATATACGGCGGCATTGGCAGCCATGACAATCGCTTTTGGTGGCTGCACTCCAATTGATGAGAACGAACGCTTGATAGAGGTGGACAAACCACAGGCTCAACGTGCTGTGCTTATTGAGGACTTTACGGGTCAGTGGTGCTCTAATTGTCCGAATGCTGCTAGTGTCATTGAGAACTTGTTGGAAACCTACGGATCCGATGTCATCATTCCTGTGGCTATTCATAGTGGACCGCAGGGATTTCAAGGAGGAACGGCTGAAATGCCAGGCTTGAAGACAGATTTGGGCGATGTGTACTATAATAAATATGGTATAGAGTACCAACCTCAGGGAGTCGTGGACAAAGGGGGGAGATTGGAATATACAGCTTGGACGGCTAGTGTTCGTAGTGAGTTGCAGAAAACAGCTTTGCTTTCCATCACTATCTCCAACGACTATGCTGAGGCTACTCGCCAACTCACCATCCATACCAAGATGGAAAGTGTGAAAGGTATTGATGGCGTAAGCGGTAAGTTGCAACTTTGGTTGGTAGAGGATGGCATCATATCTGTTCAGGTAATGCCAGACAACTCATATAATATGGCATATACCCACAACCATGTGTTCCGTGATGCGGTGAATGGCACTTGGGGAGAGGATGTGAGCATGACGGAAGGTACTCCAACCGAGACCACCCACACTTATACGATTCCAGCCAATTGGAAGGCAGGCAATGTATCAGTGGTAGCTTTTGTCTATGATGAAAGTGGTGTATTGCAAGTTGCCAAGAAGGCAATCATCAGTGAGAATACAAACAATTAACAATTTAATATGAAAGGAAAATGAGTATGAAGAAACATTTACTTACATTAGCCTTGGACTTGTTGATGACAACAGGTGCCTTCGCACAAGTAGAGTTCGTGGATGCATATGGTAATGTCATTCCTGATGGCTCTACTATCGTTAGAAATACAATAGAGACTCCTCTAGACCTTCCTTTTGGAAAGAACCAGCAAATCAATTCTGGCATCAGTGCAAAGAATACTTCTAATGCAGCAGTTTCAGTGAAGTGCCAGTTGGATGTGACAGAGCTTCCATTTGGTCAAGTAGCTCTTTGCTTCCCAGGTACTTGTTGGGTTAATGTTGGTGATTTTACAGGAACTTATCCAACTCATAAGCCAACTCAAGCAAATCTTGCTGCAGATGGTCCTTGGACATCTCCTACTGCTGGTACTTTGGCAGCAGGTGCTTCTGAATCATTGCAAACAGAATGGGTGATTAGCCGTTTGCAAGTTGTACAGTGGGATGGTTCCATTGGCGGTTTCACCGCTACCTATTCTCTCGTGGTCAACGACCAAAAGGTAAGAACTATCAAGGTATATTATACCACAGACCAAAATGCTTCAGGCATTGCTGGTGTAAAAGCCAATGATAGCAAGAAGACGATTGTGGCTCACTTTAATGCAGCAGGTCAGCAGGTATCTGCTTCACATAAGGGCTTAACCCTCGTGAAATACGCTGATGGCACTACCAAGAAGGTAGTCATCAAGTAAGCGGACATCATCAAGTAATATCAACATTATTATTATATCACTTATGAATATCATTAAGAAATCGGTACTCTTCTTGATGGCTTGTGTCGTGAGTGTCTTGGCTTATGCACAAAGTCCTATCCTCAAGAAGTACACCTTCTCCGATCACTCTTACATTAGCAAGATGTCGGACAATGGTAAGTGGGCGGTGACAGCTCCAGCTAATGCGGACATCATCTGTACCCCTAAGTTAATTGATCTCACGAGTGGCAAGGACATCAATATCGGTTCTACCACAAATGATGAGGGAACGAGCGATGTGACTGATGATGGTGCCATCGTGGTAGGTTCGTGCCAAGGAAAGCCTGCTTATTGGAGCAAGGCTGATGGTCAGTGGCACTTCTTGGAGTTGAAAAGTTCCCAGACTGCTTTCCCTATTGCTGTGAAAGGTGGTGTGGCAAACAGTGTAACTCCTGATGGTAAGTACGCTGTCGGTGAATTGACCACAGAGAATGCTTACATGATTGCACCTGCTCTTTGGGATTTGAAGACAGGCAAGACCATCATTACTCCTAATTTGCCTATCTATGATATGGCACACAAAGACCAGAACCAGATGCGCTTCGATGCCATCTCTGCCGATGGTCGTTATATCTGTGCTACCATGTCTATGTCTTACTTGCCTTCTTCTAGCGAGGGTGATGACGAGGCTTCCTTAGGTGGTTTGTTCAGTTTTGTATATGACATTCCAGGCAAGTCTTACAAGGTCATTGGTTTTACAGAGAGTGAGACTCAGCGTTGGACTCCTGATTATGATGGTTGTTTCGTAGTCGATGGCGCTTATATGAGCAATAATGGTAAGTACGTGGTTGGTGCATGCCGTATTTGGCGTGCTACTGATGAGACTACCGATTACTATATTCCTTATCTTTATGATGTGGAAAACGATAAGTTTACTGCTTACGAGGATGAGTCAACCCGAAGCAATACAGCTTATACTGTAACCAATGACGGTGTGCCATTGATGGCAAGTCCTGAGGGTAGCCCATATCGTAACTGGTCTGTTTATGATGGCAAGAGATTCTGGTATGCTATCGAGGACATCTTGAGCCAGCGTTGGGGATACAACTTGTTGCAGTTGAATAGCTACGACAATACTGGTACACCTGATGCCGTTTCTGATAATGGTATGCGTGTATTGGCTACTCCAACTTACTTGGATGGTGACTCATACGTCATCGACTTCTCTGATCCAGTTTCTAGTCTTATCAATGACCAAGTATCTCTCTTGGGGTCCTACACCTGTTCACCAGCCGAGGGTTCTGAGGTTTCTGCTTTGGCAAGTATGAATGTTACCTTCACTCAAAATGTGAAGACCATTGCGACAGGTAATGTCGTAACATTGGAAGACGAGGATGATAATGTCATCGCTACCGCTACAAGAAATATGGCAGATGGCGGCAAGACGCTCAGTATCGCTTTCCGTCGTACAAAAGCTAAGTTGGAAGAAGGCAAGACTTGCTATGTACACATTCCTGCCAACACAATAGCCGTAGTAGAGGCTCCTGAAATGAAGAATGATGACATCTATATCGAGTTGAAGGGTAGAAAGAATGCACCTGTAACTTGTACAAAGGTGGCTCCTAGTGATGGTACGGGTGTAGCAAAGGTGGATGTGAACACCAACCCTATCACCTTCGATTTCGATACCGATATCACTATCGACCCTAAGGAAACTCGCAAGGCTTACATCTATCGTAACGCTGAGACTGAGCCATACGCAGAGTTGAACTTCTATTATGGTAAGAATCAAGTAGCTTTGGCTCCTTCTACAACAGTCAACCTCTTCAAGGACAACACTTATCGTGTCGTTATTCCGGAAGGTATCATCACCGATGTGGCTGGTAATGGAGGTAATAAGGAAATCTCTGTTACTTATCAGGGTGCTTATGAGCGTACCGTATCTTTCGATGACGCTTATCTCTTCAAGAACGATTTCAACAGTATGGACATCACAACCGCCTTCATGCTTTATGATGGCGACCAAAAGCAACCTACTGATGCGATGAAGGCTTGGCGGTTCAACTATAGCTTGCCTTGGTACTTCTGTAGAACCGATAATTCTTCTCAGGACTTTGCTGCGGTATCTCACTCTATGTACGTTCCTGCTGGCAAGAGTGATGACTGGATGGTGGTTCCACAACTCTATATTCCAGACAATGTTTGTGAGTTGACTTTCGACTCTCAGAGTTACAAGTCTAATAAGGATGACCGCTTGAAGGTATATGTTTGGGCTTGCGACAATGTGTATTCTGCGATGAACAAAGAACGCATCGAGCGTATCAAGACTGAGGGTGACTTGGTTTATAACGAGGTGCAAGAGCCTGGCGCTTCCGAGGATAAACTCGAAGGTGACTGGAGAGCTAACTCTGTTTCTTTGGCTAAGTATGCTGGCAAGAATGTCTATATTGCCTTCTGCAATGACAATGAAGATCAAAGTGCTGTGTTTGTTGACAATGTATTCGTTAAGCACAATATGCCTGCACTTATCAGCTTCGACAACGAGGAGTCTGTAGTAGGCAAGGATGCCGTGAACGTAAGTGGTTCTATTGCAGCCAACTTGGAGGACAAACCTGTCAATGACGTGATTTTGACTTTGGTTGACGGCGATGGCAAGACTATCGATACTTGGACTAAGACAGGTCTTGGTATGACCAAGGGTACATATACCAAGTTTGCTTTCACTAAGCAGCTTCCTTTGAAGAAGGGTGTAGCCAATAGATTCAAGGTGTTGATGAATGTGGATGGTCAAGAGACCGAAGTGGCACAGACCATCAACAACCTCGTTTTCCAGCCAGTGACACGTGTTGTCTTGGAAGAGTTTACGGGTCGTGACTGTTCCAACTGTCCTTTGGGTCTTGTCGCAATCGACAACTTGAAGAAACGTTTCGGCAATCGCTTCTTGCCAATCGGTATCCATGGATATACTGGCGACCCACTTGGCAATGGCTTGAGTGATTACTATAAGTACCTTGGCTTGAGTGCAGCGCCTAGTGCTCGCATCAATCGTAGCGATAGCATCATGTCGCCTATGGTGAAGGACGCAGACAATACCTACTACTTGAGTGCCAAGGCTTTGGAGAGTGCTACTGGTTATACCACAGATGACTTGTGGTCTGATAAGGTCGAGGAGGAAATCTTGAAACCTGCTTTGTCTGAGGTATCTGCTACCATCAACTATGACGAGGCTACTCGCACCATCACAGCTCCTACTGTGGTACGTTATGCTATGAACGCTGAGAATCAAAACATCAGCATCTTCGCTGTCTTGCTGGAGCAGGAGGTAGATAACATCTATCAGCAGAATGGATTCTCTGCTGTTAAGCAAGATATCTTGTTGCCATGGTCTAGTGGTGGTGAGTATGCGCAGCCATACGTTGTCGGCTTACTCTCTGAGGATGTCTGCCGTGGTACTTGGGGCTCTACTTTCTTGGGCAATAGCGGTTTGATTCCTACCAACATCGTGGCTGGTCAGAATTATGAGGTGAATGGCATCGAGTTCCAGCTGCCTGAGACTGCAAAGATCAATCCGAAGAACTGCCAGGTAGTTGTGATGATGTTTGATGCCAACACAGGCAAGTACATCAATGCCGTACGTACCGACTTATTGAGTGACGCAACTGGCATCAATGCTGTTGTTGACAAGGAAAATGCCAAAAATGTCGATAACGCATGGTACACATTGAGTGGTTTGAAGTTGAACCAGAAGCCAAAGGCTGCCGGTCTCTATATCCACCAAGGTAAGAAGTACGTGATCAAGTAAATATCATTGGGGAAGTTGGGGCATAGTCCCGACTTCCCACGAAATATCAACAGTCCTTTGAAGAATGACGCATTCAGAGAAGGATGATTTATAAACCCTTTAAAACTTAAAACGATGAAACATTTCTACGTTTTTATGATGGCTCTTGTAGCGGGCTTGTTTTTGGGCGTAGCTTCAGTCTCTGCTGCTACTGAGGAAGAGGTTGATTACGGAGTAATGGAGTTGAACAAGGAGTATGAGATGACTTCAGGTAATAATTTCTTTGGTACGTTCACTCCAGAAAAAGATGGTTATCTCCAGGTTTATACATCTGGTTCTAGTATATTCCGTCCATTCAAGGAGTGGAAGGGAACAGCCAAGGAAACGATGGCTTTGAAAGATAATGAGTATTCTCATACAAAAATAAAGGCTAAAACAGGCTATTCTAATAATGATTATGAAATGCTAGTGAAAGCAGGTACCACATATTATATGTGTGGATCCAACTCATTGGCTAGAACAGTAAATGTTACTTTTAAGATGGAGCCAAAGACGATTGAATATTACGGCTCATCTGTAGAAGAAAAAGGCATCGTGGTTTCCCCAACTTCTAATAATACAGTAAGCTTTAAGTTTAATCGTGCTGTAACAGCTTCTGCTTTTATTGCCTATGGTGATAATAAAGAGGAGAGTGTAACTGCTAACTTCTCGTCTTGGTCTTGCACTGCAACTGCTAACTTGAAGGAAGGCTTGCTTAAGTTGGTCACTGCAGGTAGTATTAAGGAAGGTGATGATCTTACCATTATCTTGAGAAATATCAAGGAAAGTGCCGGCGATGCAGACCCTCTTGTTTATGATGGTGAAATCAAGGTGAAGGTGAAGATGGGTAAGGCTCCTGCTATGCTCCAAGGTGCTACTTTGGATGGCGTGCCAGTGACAGCTGATACCAAGTTCTTGACCTATTATGCTCCTGGTACAGGTAAGTTGGTTCTTACTTTTAGTAAAGCTTTGGATCCTACTTCGGGTCATGCTTCTCTTATTTTTGGCTCGTTCGATGACAAGGACAATGGTGGCTATTATCGTGAGGACAATGATGATGCTAGCGATGCTAATGCTTTCAAGATGAAGGTAGTAGGCAACCAAGTAATCTTGGACTTCTCTGGCAAGCGTCGTGCAGTCAATGACATGGTTTCTAGTACAGAGAGTATCCGTGGTGCTGACTTCACCAAAATCAATCTCCAAATTTCTAATATCGAAGATACTGATGGCACTCGTGCTTTTACTACATCTAGTACAACCCAGGGGCGATTCAACTATAGCTTCGCTTTGGATGTGCCTGAGACCAATGTATCTTGTGAGTTTACTCCTGACAATGGTGCTAGCATCAAGGATCAGGAAGAGGTGGAAATCTGGATTACTGATTATGAAACCTTGACATTCCAAGGTGTATCTTTCTCTTACGACCAAGAGGAGAACGGTATTGAGCCTGGGGAGGATTCTGAGGACAATATTGATATCATCAAGGATGTAGTGGTTGATATGAAGGACATCAAGGTGGAGCAGGATAAAGACGCTATCAAGGATAATGCTTACATTTTGACAGTTCCAATCCCAGCAGAGGTGAAGAATATGAAGAACGTCACTGTATCTCTCTACAAGGTAACTTGTGCAGATGGTAAGGACTATACTGATGCTATCGCTGCTAAGTACAATGTCGTAACTGATGGCATCGAGAACATCACTTGGAATGGCAACAAGGCTGCTAAGGTATATAACCTCAATGGTCAGCAGGTAAGCAAGGATGCCAAGAACTTGCGTGGCATCTATGTTGTCGATGGCAAGAAGGTCGTTCTGAAATAACCAAGTCTCTTAAATCACAACATTATATATAAGAGAGTAAACAACAATATTAATTAAAACCTTTAAAAGTATGAAGAAATTTTATTTCTTAACATTGTTCGCAATGTTGTTCTGCTGTTTGGGTATCAACGCTGCCGCAGAATTGACATTCAGTAATGTGTCGTTGGCTCCAGGAAGTCAGGTGGCAACCTTGGCTCAGGACCAGCAAATCACATTCAACACCAACATGGACTCAGAGATTGGTTATATGTTGGGTGAAATCAAGGATGAGACTAAGGGAGAGATTGTCTTGTCAAGTACCACAGTGTATGATCCAAACTTCAACAACAATGGTGATGGTACAGTGACAACAACTGCTCCTCAGACCAAGAAGGAGCCACACTTCACTTTCGTATGCCATTCTGCCACCAAGATGATTGAGGGACATACCTACAGCTTGTACCTCTATGCTTATGCAGACAAGGCTTCTGCTGCTGGCAAGGGAGAGCTTTTGGCTACGGGTTCCATCAAGTATGTGGGTGCAACTCCTGCTTACATCGGTAGCCGTTTCAAGTTGTTGAACATCACTCCAGACTTGAACTCTTACATCATCAAGGGAACTGCTGAGGAGTTGCAGAATGATGCTTCTAAGCGTTCTGTCACATTGAACTTCAGTGGCATGGTTACTTTGGATGAGGCTACTACTTTCGTCAATACTGGTTCTGGTACTTCTGAGGAGTTGGAGGCCATCACTCCAGGTGCTGACAAGCAGATTGTGACAACGGAGTATCCTGGTGGTGAAAAGGACGTGAAGATTTACAGTACTTCTTGGACTTTGACAGTTAAGTTCTCAACCATGAGTGATGGTACTGACGTTCTTTTGTCAGCCAATGCATACGACAAGGCTGGTCTTCACGTAAGTGAGGGTACAGAATATTCTACTGGTGCAGATGAGTTTAGCTATTATTCATTTACCGTTTCTAATGATTATGGTAAGAAGGACTTCACCTTGACTCCTGCAAAGGACAATGAGTATTTGAACTCTCTTTACTCTTTCGTTGTTGAGGGTGGCAGCCGTGGTATCTCTGTAGCTGGTATTCCAGAGCAAGCTGTTGTTTATCAGGTAGCAGATAATGGTGTGAAGACAGAGGTAGCTACTGTTAGCAATACAAATGTGAAGATTGGTACATTGAAGGATTCAGAGTCTGGTGATGAGGTTCCTAAGCAGGTACGTATCTTCCTCAGCCAACCAATCAACAAGGCTGGTAACTATGTAGTTAGCTTCCCAAGAAACTACTTCATATATGGTTCTAACATGTTTGCTGAGGGTAGCCCAGCTATGGATTTCGAATATACAATCAAGGAAGACTTGCCTGAATATACAGTTAAAGTCTTAACCCCTACAGGCAAGATTTCTAAGTTGAAGACGATTGAGTTGCAAGTAGAGAATGTGGATGAAGTTGGTGAAAATCCAAACACTCAGGTTCCTGCTTACCTCTTTGATGAGAAAAATCAATTAGTAACTACTGCAAGTTTGGAATTGGGTAACGAGTGGAATTCTGTAAAATATACTTTAAAGCAAGAAGTAACAAAGCCTGGTAAATATACTTTGGTTGTTCCTCAGGATGCTATTGTAGTTCCTAATACTGGTGCTAACGCAAAACCATCAACGAAGACTGCTAAGGGTGGTGCTGACCTCAGTGGTGGCGATGGTGACTCGGAACTCGAATACACTTGGGCAGGTGCTATCATCAAGGAGTTCACTGTTGAGGCTGGTTCTATCGATGCAGTTACAGCTAAGTTGAGCATAGAGGATAATGCTACTGTTGATAAGATTGAGAGTTTGCAGGTTACCTTCGAGGGTGCAGAGTCTGTTTCTTATTCAAGTGGCACACCATTCTGGATGGCAACTAATAATAAGAAGAATAATAGAGGCTCTATAACGGAAACAGAGGGTAATGTCGCTACTGTTTATCCATCAGCAGATATGTGGGATCCTTCAACTATTACAGCAGCAGATACTTATACTTTGACTTTGCCTGCTGGTTACTTCATTGTAAATGGTGCAGCTTGGCCAGAGATTGTACTTCACGTTACCGTTGACCCAGACGCAACTGGTATTAATAGCATTGAAGGTGCTGCTGCCAAGGCAAAGAACGTTTACACTTTGGAAGGTGTCAAGGTGAATGGCTCTACAGACAATCTCAAGGGTACTTTCATCGTTGACGGCAAGAAGGTGAACTTGAAGTAATCTTCGACCAACGTGCCGAATCTTTTTCGGAAGATTCATATTATAGTTTGTCTTCGAGTGGGAAGATTAAACTTAAAAATCAATTAGAATATTAACGGCTTCTCTTATTTGATGATAAGGGGAGCCGTTTGCGCTTTTTTTCAACTAAAATGATCTCAGCCACGAACGCTATTTTTGATGTTTCGTGGCTGAGATTTCTTTATTTATATATAAGTTGATGAAAATCACATTATTACATGATATTTAAGTCTTTAAATTTAGGGATAATCAGCCACGAACGCACAAAAAGTCGTTTCGTGGCTGATTATTTCTTGCTTTTTCCTTGTTTTTTTAATAAAAAAACTTAATTTTGCACGCAAAACATAAAAGATGTGCATTATGGCAAAAATAGTAGGAAGAAAGAACAACAGCAGTTGGAACATCTCCTAGATTCAAAGGAGGCTGAGTTTCTTGTCGTCTATGGAAGACGTAGAGTAGGCAAGACTTTTTCTATATGAGTTTTAATGTTAGCTTACGAAAGATTTTTGCTGGATAAAATGATAATGGTTATGTATGGTAAATGGAGGAGATTTTTACTCCGTCCCCTCTTTCAGAAGCCTGTCTATGGCAGAGTAAATGTGGATGCACTTGCCGCCTATCTCGATGTCCCTTGTCGGTGAGAAGGCTATCAGGGATAGATGGTCGCATTTGAGGGCGGCGGATGCTTTCAGCAAGGCATTTACCTCCCTGTCGGACGTCTTCTTGTTGTCGATGTCGTATGACACTTGGATCAACTCCACCGCCTTGTTTTGGTTGCAAATGACGAAATCCACTTCCTTGGAACGGGGCGTGTCCTTATAATAATAGATGTCTAAGTACTCATTGGCACATCTTCGAAGCAGTTCGATATACACCACGTTCTCTAGTCGCCAACCGATGTTCTCGCCTGCAAAGGAGTTGTCCCTGTTGTTTTGAAGACCTGGGTCGATGATGTACACTTTGGCATTGCTTTTTCGTCCTTGATTCTGTTTGATGGTGCAAATATATGAAAAATACTTGATATATAACGTGTTAGAATAGCTAAAATTCGCTAAAATGCAGATTTTCATCTTTCTTAGAAACGCAAGCCTATATAAGGAGTGTCTTTCTCGCACACGTAAATGTTTTCTTCAAAAAAGTATCATTGTATCATTATTCAGTATTGCTTTCCTTGCTATGCTCTGATAATCAACACGTTTGCTGTAGTGATACATTGCCATATACCCCTTGTAATGTATCATCAATGTATCACGATTTTGAAGTAAAGTATCACGATTTCGGTCTTCCTATCGTAAAAAGTATGCTTTTCTTCTCTAACGTTCGTACCTTTGCAAATCGGCTCGCATCCTAGCGTTCGAATGGAGTCCACTGGATGGGCAACCGATGCCCATAGCCTGGGCACTTATTGCCCATAGTCTGGGCACTCATTGCCCTTAGGTCGGGCACTCGGGTAAACTCCCCAATGGCGACAATCACGCTCGGAGAGAATATTCTCAAACTAAGAGTTGTAAGCGCTACGTTCGAAGTTAGAAGAAAACTATACGAAAATGCAAATCCGATTGCGAAAAAATGGGTGGAAAATTTGCCTCATATGCCAAAATGATGATACTTTAGTCCGAAATCGTGATACATTGATGATACTTTTTGAGAGGTATATGGAAAGCATCATTATGACAAACTATCTGATTATCAGAGTGTAGCGAAGGAAATAAAGCGGAATGATGATACAATGATACTTTTCTCGAAGAAAAAACTTTTCGTCCGTAAATCGAGAAGACTCTTTGCGGAGCCTTCCCGTATTAAGCCTTGTTATTTTAAGTGACTGTCTATCCATTCAATGATCTTGTCTTCTGATGGACGAGGAGCATCGAAAGACAGAATCTTGCCTTGCTTGTCAAACAGCATGAAACGAGGGATGGAATTGACGTTGTAGTTCTTGCATAGGCTACAGTTGAATCCATCTTTCACGATACTCCGCAAAACTCATGTTGTGATTTGCAAGGAGTCTCTAGAGAACGATGGTTTCTGCAGCGGAATAGCTGGTGTGCTTCTTGGAAGTGGTTTTGCTAGGACTAGTCTTCAAGATTTCTTTTAAGCTAGGATTTTGTGTGGCAATGACTCCTTCTGGGCTGATGACAAATAGCTGAGGCACGTTGGTGACTTTGTATGCCTTGCCGATGCTGTTCTCCCGGAAAGGTTTGAGGTCGCAAGTGTTTGTCCAGATGACATCATCCTCCTTGGATGCTTTCTCCCAAGCACTTCTCTTTTCATCCATGCTGATGCTGAGAACGGTGATGTTGCGCTCCTTGAGTTGGTCGTAAACCTTGCGCAACTCTTTCATCTTGGCACGGCAAGGTACACACCAAGAAGCCCAAAAGTCCAAGAGTACCGTCTTGCCACGGAAGTCGGACAGGCGTACTATCTTGCCGTTGATGTCGGTGGTGGTGAAGTCTGGAGCTTGCTTGTTTTCTATCCATTTGTCGGCTAGTTCTTGGTATTTGCTGTTGAACGAACGCCAAGAATAGGTATATTTATAAGGATTGTCTCGAAGCAATTCCTTTATGTCATTCATATCCTTGTAGCTCATCGACAAATATTCGCTTGCAGCCTTCATGCCAGCCAATGTGTTGGGATGGGCCTTGACGAAAGCTAATTTGGTTTGATTTTCTTTTTCAAACAAGGCATTATTGGCTTTTAGCACTTCTTCTGCTTCTTTCAGCTTTCCTGCTTCCTTTAGTTTCATATACTCCTTGCCCACCTTGTTCATTTCCTCACTGATAGGAGCGCATTGCTTCAAGAGTTTTGTATAGAGGTTTTGCTCTTTTCCATCCACTGTTGTGATGTCGTTTTCTCGTCCATTGGCAGAAATTTCGTAATGACACCCCGGTTCGGCAAGAACAGATATGTCGAAAGTGAATGGACGGGACAATATGCGATATTCCTCTGCTTGCTGGATGTTATACTTGACGGTAAAGTCTTTGCCAGAGACCTCTAGGGTATCAAGCCCTGTGAGCCTGTCGATGATTTTGGCTACGATGACCTTGCCATGGAAAGGCTTGTCGAGTTTGACGTGGCAAGTGAAAGGGGTCTGCGCATAGCAAGATGCGCAGATTCCCCAAAAGATGAGAGAGATTTTTGTTTTTATATTCATTGCTTACGATCGTTAGGAATGATTTTGTGGTTGAAGTCCAAGACTTGTGCAGGAATAGGGAAAACGTATAGCTTGGAGTTTGGTTCCAAGGTATAAGTCTTGTCATTCAACGTTCTTGTCAGAGTCTTGGTGTATTTGCCTTCTGCTGCCAGACGTTTCATGTCTAGCCAACGAAGGCTGTTGAGGCAAAGTTCACGGCGACGCTCTTTGAGTACGATGTCTAGAAGACTTTCACCATCAGCAGCTGTGAGTGGCTGATAGTCAGCGTCGGTGAAACGCTTTTGGCGAATCGCATTTAAAATGTCGAGAGCCTTGCTGTCGTTGTTGCGAGCCAACGACTCAGCCTCGATGAGCATCATCTCTGGTACGCCAAAGCTATAGTCAAGGTTTTGTAGGTAGCGATAACGTCCGTCTTCCCAAAGATTGCCTCGACGGTCTCTGTTGCTGAAATAGAACTTGAATCGCAAGTCGCTTTCTTTGAAAAGTGATTGTAGATCATCGCTGATGCAGAAGGAGGTGATGAGGCTAGGGAATCCATTAGACATATACCATATCTTCTCTGGAGACTGATAGTAGTTGGTAGGTCTTCCATTGATTCCTGATGAAGGCTTGCCCTCGTTCTTGAACGACCAAGTACGCATGTCTTGCAATTCGCTGTTTGTCTGCAAAGCGAGCTTGGCTTGCTCGGCAGCCTCTTCGTATTTGTGCTCGTAAAAGAGTATTCTTGCTTTCAGGGCATATACGGCTCCCTTGGTAGGACGGTAGTTGTTGGCTGCTACGTCTGGTAGAACATCTTCTGCGCCTTCTAGGTCGCTCCATATCTGTTGGGTCACTTCTGCAATGGTAGCACGAGGCAACTCTGCCTCCAAGTCGGGTGTCAATGAGAGAGGCACGCTGAGGTCGGTGCTTGCGGTACTCTCGTCGTAATCCTTGGCGTACAGTGACTGGAGATACCAAAAATAGTAGGCACGCCAAACCTTGGCTTCTGCCAGTACTGATTTCTTCTCAGCCTCAGTTCCTTCGGTGGAACCCATGATGTTGTTGATGACGACATTCATCACATAGATTCTTTTATAGGTGGCGTTCCAAGCGTCATCACCTTCATTTGCTTTATAGAAGTCTTCCGACCATAAATACGCTTTTCCATAAGTGGTGAGTTCATTTTGATCGTCGCTATATACGTCATCACTGCAAATGTTGGGTAGGGGATATGCAGAACTAGAGTTGCTGACATCGATAGCCATCTCCTTGAAATCTTCTGTTGTGGTAGGAATCACCTTTCCTTTCGGAGTGGTTTCGGTGAAATCGCTACATGCTGTCAAGGAAGTGGCAAGTGCTATTGTTGTTATGATATGATTTATTTTCATTGTCTTGATATCTTAAAGTTGTTTTAGAATTCAATCTTGACTCCTGCGGTGAATGAGAATGGGGCAGGGAGGGTGAGGCTACCAGTCAGTGGGTCGAGTGCCTCTGGGTCGTAACCTTCCTTGTTGGCTGTCCACAGCCATACATTGTTCATTTGTGCTGTGAGCGAGAGACGCTTGACGAATGTACCTCTCAACAGAGATTTCGGGAACTCATAGTTGAGCAAGATTTCTCTCAGACGGATCATGTCACCCTTTCTGATACTATTGGATGAGTACTGGATAGGGTAATTGCGATAGTAGGTGTGAGCCCACAAGTTCTCCATAGTTGGAAGACAAGCAATGTCGGTATAGGCTTCGTCGCCAGACTTCATCCATCTATTGGCGATTTTGTCGCTGAGGTCTGGTGAGGTCTCGTAAGGGTTCATACTTGGATATTCAGCACGGAAGACATGACCGAAGTTGTAAGTGAACATCAAGTTTAGCGTGAAGTTCTTGTAGCGCATAGAGGAAGTCAAAGAGCCATTATACTTTGGCTGGTAAGTTCCGCTATATACCAAGTCTTCTGCACCTAACTCAGAAATGTCGTATGTCTTTTCACCATTCTTCTTATAGACCATTGGCTCGCCGTTTTCATCAAGACCAGCCCAACGATAACTCCAAACAGCTTCTCTGTCATAGCCTTCTATGAATTTTGTAGTGCCCGTAACACGATTGATTTCTGGTGAACTTTCTTGTGTATTGTTCTTCGTAATCTTGTTCTTGTTATAAGAGAATATCCAACGCAAGTTCCAGTCGAAGTCCTTGGTCTTGATAATGTCGCCGCTCAGTTCCAACTCCCAACCATGGTTGCGCATGTCGGCTGCATTAATGGTAGCAGACTCATAGCCATTGGTCGGGTCAACGAGCGTGTTGCCCAAGAGGTCGTAACAATAATTATTATAATAGGTGAGAGTTCCATTGATACGATTCCATACTCCAAAGTCGAGAGATAAGTTGACGGAGCGGTTGCGCTCCCATCTCAGTTTTGGATTAGGTGGTGTGGTCAAGCGAACCACGTAGTCGTTGATAGCAGGCAAGTACGTTTTGCGACCTACCATGACAGGAGTGGTGGCTCCAGAGCGGTCGAAGTTACCCGTCAATCCGAATGATGCACGGAGCAACAAGGTTGTGATTGGGTCGAAATGGAAGAACTTCTCATTCTTGATGTTCCAACTTGCACCGAAAGCATAGATAGGGTTGCGACGATACTTATGGCTTACACCAAATAGGTTGGACTCGTCGAAACGCAAGCTGGCACTACCTGTATAACGGTTGTCGTAGGTGTAGGTGGCAGAGAGGAAGTAAGATAACTCCTTGTTCTCCACATCTCCGAAGCCATCATAGTTATCTGCATAGTAGCGGTGAGTATCTCCGTTCCACCAAGTGACACCATCTTTGAGGGCTACTTGGTCGATAGGTTGCCAAGAGAGTGTCTGACCATCATAGCCGAGTTTGCGATATTTGTCAGAGTAAGAGTGACGGCTACGCATCTCAAAGCCAGCCACGGCATTGACGTAATGTTCGCCATTGGCACCGAAGTTCTTGTTTAAGGTAGCCCCCAACTTCATTACCCAAGCGTCGGCATTACTCTGTGAGTGATCGTAGATGTCGCCGTTTGGCAGGCTGTAAGTTAATCCACCATTGTCATTAGGCACAGCCATATAGTTGATTTGGTTTCTTCCATAATAACTTTTCTTGGAGCGAACTTGGTTGATGGTGCTTTGATACTTCTCATATTGATAGTCTGCAGAGAGCGTGATACCATCCCATACTCTGTAGTCAAGTCCGAAAGCCACCTTGTAATCGTTGGTCTTTGTCTTGTTGTTTGCCAAATCCACTTCTTCCAAGAGGTTCTTGCCCTGACTATAGTAGCCATAGTCCTTTACCATGCTGTCGGAGAAGGCATGGTTAAAACCTGAATAGTCATAGATTCTGTTGCCGCTTTCATCCAAGAGCATTTGGAATGGGTACATATTGTAAATGTCACTGCTGAGTGAGGTGTAGCCATTCTTGTTGTTGGCGAAAGCACTATAGATGTTGGTACGTAAGGTGAGGTTGTCGAGCAACTTGTAGGAGATGCGAGAGTTGATTTCAAACAAGTTGTTTTGGTCGCCCTGCTTGTAAGAGGAATTGCTGCCTGTATAGCTTCCCGACAAGAAATAGTTGACACGCTCGCCACCACCAGAGATCGATACCATGTGGTTTTGTCTGAAAGCATTGCGGAGCAAGTTGTCCTCTATCTGTTTCTTGTTGCTCTGTTTGGCAAGAGCGTCCAGGCGACTGTTCATTTCTGCCAAAGTAGCAGTAGGAATGGTGGATACGTCATCTGCAAGATAGTCTTTCAAGATTTCTTGCGAAAGGGAGTAGCCGTTGGTTCCATAGTCGAAGAACCCTGGGTAGTAATATCCCCCCATAAAAGCGTCACGGTCGTAGTTGACGATGTCGGCAGAGCTAGCACGGTGCAAGTCGTCATAGTCGGGCTTGGCATTCACTCTGAAGTTGCCTGAGTAAGAGATGCGAGGTGCTTCTTGCTTGCCCTTCTTGGTGGTGATAACGATGACACCATTGGCAGCTCTCGAACCCCAGATGGCTGTGGCTGCGGCATCCTTCAATACGGTGATGGTCTCTATCTGGTCCATGTTGGTAGGCATTTGCTCCACCTCGAAGTTGTCAACGATGAAGAGAGGGCTGTTGCCTGCGTTCAGTGAAGCACCACCACGTATGCGGTATTCGTCGTTATAGACTGTAAGACCTGGTACGGCTCCTTCCAATACAGATTCCAATGAGTTGGTAGAGCGCAAGTCGATCTGCTCCTTGCTGATGACATTAACGGCACCTGTCATATTGAACTTCTTCATTGTCTGGTACCCTGTGACGACCACATCGCCCAAGTCGATGGAGGTGTTTGTCATATTGATGTTGACAACGGACGAGTGGCTTACCTTCTTGGTAACCGAGTCATACTGGAGGCAAGAGAAGACGAGTTCATCGCCTGATGCTGCGTTAATGGAGTAGTTGCCATTGATGTCGGTGATAGCCATGTTCTTCTTGCCCTTCACCTTGATGATGCAACCTACTATTGGTTCGTTGCTGCCTGTCTCTGTCACCTTTCCGATGATGGTCTGGGCAGTTGCCTTAGCGTTCCCATTGGCATTTTCTTTCTTCTTGATGACGATGGCTTTGCCCTTGATTTGGCAAACTAGGTTTTGGCCAGCCAGTATCTCGTTCAAGATGCTATTGATAGACTTGCCCTTGGTGTAATCTACCGAAACCTTGCGATTGAGGTTGACATCGCTCACATTGTACCAAATGGAGTACCCCCACTTGCTTTTCACATAGTTGAGTGCGGCACTGACAGTCTGCTCCTTGACGGGTTCGCTAGTCGTAGCGAAGACCTGAGGGGCATGACAAGTCAAGAGTGCGGAAAGCATCAAGCAAGCTATACTTGAATGCTTGGCATTTTTTCTGTAGTTTCTCATTCTCTCTTAATTGTTTGATTGTTGATATATGTTTCTCTTTTATATATACATTATTTATATATGGTGACTTTTCCTTGCTGAATCTTGTACTTCATATCGCCTGTGAGCGAGATGATGTCAAGTATCTGGTAGAGGTTCTCACCATTTCTGAAGTCGCCATAGAATACTTCGTCAGCGATGTTGCCTTCGATTAGAATCTTGACATTGAAGGTTCTGCCTAAGTCCTTGGCGATTTGTGAAAGCGGCTCGTTGTCGAAGAGCAAGGAGGTGCGGCTTTGCTGTGTTGGCACAATCATACTAGGCAGTTGCTTGTCGTGAGCTGTAGCGACCAAGTTTTGCTCAGGTCTCGCTTCTTTTATCCAACTGCTGTATTCCTTGGCAGGCACGTCCTTGATGTGAATTCCCTTGTCCAATATCAATGCTTGTTGGTTAGGCTTGATGATTCGCTCTTCTCCTTGGTGGCTTACGCAGAGGCTACCCTCGACGAGGGTGATGCGTTTGCAAGGGTCGCCTTTGTATGCCTTCATGTCAAACTTGGTTCCCAAGACCTTGATGCTGGTTCCTTCCGAGGTGACGATGAAAGGATGCTCCTTGTCCTTGGTCACCGAGAAATAGCCTTCGCCATTGATGGTGACGTGGCGTTCTTTTTTCCCGAAGTCTCCATCGTAAGCGATGCTGCTTCCTGAGTTGAGCCAAACTTGGCTACCATCTGGTAAGGTGACGAATGACTTGGAGCCAATGGGAGAATAGATGGATACGATATTTTTACTAGTGCTATGATATTGGTATAGGTAATGCCCGACGAAGCCTCCTATCATCAATGCAAAAATGATAATAGCTGCATATCGGAGTAAAGCATAAATCTTATGCGATGCTTGAGTCTGTTCGGAGAAAGGATTGATGCGATGCTTGATGCGGTTCCATACGGCAGATTTGCTTCTTTCGAATCGTTGCTTGTCTGCTTCTATTTTCAACCCTTGGTATATGACGCAGTAATCTCTGTAAGTTTTCTGGTTGTCGGCTGATTCGTCAAACCATTTTTTCAACTGTTGGTATTCAGTTGCCGTGATGGTTTGCTCTTCTTGCTTTTGTATGAGTCTTATAATATCTTGTTCGTCCATAATCATTACGTTTTGATAGGGTAACGTAATATCTGAAGGCATTGTGTAGTCGGAAACCCATTTTTTTTATCGGAAAAATAGAATAGAGCTAGATGGTAACTCGTAATAGATAACAAGAGCTAGTCGTAATAGGCGACAAGATGCGGTCGCCATAGACAGTTCATTCTGCTGATAATACGGCAACGAGAAGCGAAAGAATATAAGGGCTGAGTTCCTTGCGTAAATAGGCAAGGGCTGTCTTGATGTGGTACTTTACGGTGTTTTCGCTGATGCCAAGTTGAAGAGAAATCTCATGGTAGCTAAGGTTTTCGTATCTACTGAGATAGAATACTCTTTGGCATTGTGTGGAGAGCTCTTTGAGTTTTTGGTCTATCAACTGTTGTAGCTCTATGCTGATATAAGTCTCGAAGATGTCTTCGTCTGAAATCAGGCGATGTGGGATAATGTCATTGATTTCTAATGTAGAATGTTGACTGCGAAGATAGTCGATGCTTTTGTTACGTGCCATACGAAGCAAGTAACTCTTGAAAGATTCCAAAGGTAGAATCTGTTCACGCTTCTCCCATAAATTGAAAATAACATCCTCGGCAATGGATTCGCTGATTTGGTTGTCCTTGACGTATTGGAAAACGATGGAACAGAGGGTGGTGTAGTATTCCGAGAAGACTCTTTGCAGAGCCTTCTCGTTACCTAGTTTCAATTCATATTGCCATTCTTCTATCATATTCTCATTTATTGCTTCGACAGCCAGTCCTTGTCCTTCTCGTCATCCTTGAAGTCATCATCCGTAAAGAGGTTGGTCTGACCGGTCAACTCGTCGATGACCTGCTGCTCGCTCTTGCCGGCATCAGGGTCGAGGTTCTCCTCTGGCTCGTTTGTATTCTGCGAAGAGGTATTCTGCGAAGAGAGCTTTTGTGAAGAGGTGCTCTGTGAAGAGGTATTCTCTGAAGCGGTGTCTTTCGAAGCGGATGAAGCATCGCCATCGGCTTGCAGCTCAGCATCCTCGTCACCTTCTCCTTCGGCAGGTTCCGGCTCAGGGAAGCGGGTAGGCTCCAACTCCTCGATGGTGTCTATCTTCCAAATTGTCAATCGCTTGCCCTTTGCCTTGAAACTCTTCTGACCGATAAACTGCTCGGCATCAATCTCCTCAGCAGGACGGACGGCATCCACACCACCGTAGGTTACCTTGATGCGAGGATATACCGTGTCGGTGAGCATGACCAACTTGCTGTTTGGATTCTCGCCCAAGAAGTTCTGGTGACGCTTCGTGGCATCCATCGTGAATCGCTTGATGTATGGATAACCATCGTTGTCGGCATCGTAGAGGATGGCGGTCCAAATCTTGTGCTCATCCCACTTCTCCAAACGAAGGATGTTGTCCTCATAATGGTTGTTCACGTCGAAGTTGGTGATGTAGAACTCGCCATTGTCGAGTACCACCAAGATGCTATCGTCATCGGAGAACTCGCCGAGCAAGCGACCGTTCTCATCATAGTTGATACGGTTGACATCTGGGTCGAACCAAACCTTTCTGCCACCCAAGGTGCTGTGTCCGTGGCTCTTCAAACCGATGCGGCGGATGGTGCGCTTGGTGAGGAGGTTGCCCTTGGCGGCACGTCCCTTGATGAGGATGTCAGAGAAGTCTTTCTCCAGGAAGATGCTCTGGCGTTTCTTCGTCAAGTCTGGCTCCATTGTCACCTTGATGACCTCAGCCTCGCCGTTTGGATTGGCGGTGAAGTAGATGATGCGACTGCCCGGTGTGCCCTGGGTGATGTCGTACATTTTGTCACGGGTCATGGCGGTCACGTTGAAACGCTTGATGAAATACTCACCTTGCTTGCCGTCACGATAAACACAGTTGTAGATGGTGCGCTTGTCGTTCTTCTTGAATACCTGGACATGGAGGATGTTCTTGCCCACGAATATCTTGTCTGCCACCTTGGTGACCTTGAACTTTCCGTCCTTATAGAAGATGATGATGTCGTCGAGGTCGGAGCAGTTGCATACGAACTCGTCCTTCTTCAAGCCTGTTCCCACGAAACCTTCCTGTCGGTTGATGTAGAGCTTTTGGTTGGCTTCCACCACCTTGGTTACCTCGATGGTGTCGAAGTTGCGAATCTCGGTCTTGCGAGGATGCAACTTGCCATATTTGCCCTTGAGATACTCAAACCAGTTGATGGTGACATCGGTCATGTGGGCGAGGTCGTTCTCAATCTCGGCAAGCTCTGCCTTGATCTTCATCAGTAGCTCGTCTGCCTTATCCTTATTATATTTAAGGATGCGCTGCATCTTGATTTCGAGCAACTTGAGGATGTCTTCACGGGTGATCTCACGATGGAAGGCATATTCCACCATGCCCTTGCCATCCACCTCGGCGGTGAAGAGCTTGTCCTTGAATGGCTCCAACTTGGAGTCGATGAAAGCTACCACCTCGTCTTGGGTCTTGCTCTGCTCAAACTTGCGCTCCTTGTAGATGCGTTCCTCGATGAAGATGCGCTCCAAGGAGGAGAAGAAGAGTTGTTCCTCTAGTTCGCCCTTGCGAATCATCAACTCCTTGCGGAGCAGTCCCATGGTGCGGTCCACGCTGTGGCGGAGCACGTCGCTGATGGTGAGGAACTTAGGCTTGTTGTCCTCGATGACACAGCAGTTGGGCGAGATGTTGATTTCGCAATCACTGAAGGCATAGAGGGCATCCATGGTCTTGTCGGAGGAAGTGCCCGGAGTGAGATGTACGAGAATCTCCACGTTGGCGGAGGTGACATCCTCTATCTTGCGAGCCTTGATCTTGCCTTTCTCCACCGCCTTGGTGATGCTCTCGATGAGGCTTCCCGTGGTCTTGCTGAATGGTATCTCGGTGATGACGAGCGTCTTGTTGTCGAGCTTGTCTATCTTGGCACGAACCTTCAAGACACCGCCACGCTGACCATCGTTGTACTTGCTCACATCGATGGCGCCGCCAGTAGGGAAGTCGGGATAGATGGCGAACGGCTCTCCTTTTAAATAATGTATAGCGGCATCGCAAAGGTCGTTGAAGTTGTGAGACAACACCTTGCTGCTCAGTCCCACGGCGATACCCTCAGCACCTTGGGCAAGGAGCAATGGGAACTTGGCAGGGAGCGTGATAGGCTCCTTGTTACGACCATCGTAAGAGAGTTGCCAGTCGGTGGTCTTCGGGTTGAAGACCACGTCGAGCGCGAATTTGGAAAGACGAGCCTCGATGTAACGAGGGGCAGCAGCGCGGTCGCCGGTGAGGATGTTTCCCCAGTTACCCTGTGTGTCGATGAGAAGGTCTTTCTGTCCCATCTGTACCAAGGCATCACCGATGGAAGCATCACCGTGAGGGTGAAACTGCATGGTGTGTCCCACGATGTTCGCCACCTTGTTGTATCTTCCATCGTCCATTCGCTTCATGGAGTGGAGGATACGTCGTTGCACAGGTTTGAGACCGTCCTCGATGTGAGGAACGGCACGCTCCAGGATGACATACGAAGCATAGTCGAGGAACCAGTTTTGGTACATGCCGCTGAGATGATGTACAGCGGAGGCGTCAAATCGGTTCACCGGCTTGTAGTCTGAATGTTGAGTGGATGTGTCGTCGTTCTGCTCGTTTTCCTTAGAATCAGCAGAAATCTCCTCTTCAAGTCCGTCTTTGTCTTTAATTTCGTCGCTCATAGATAGCTTTTAATACTAATTTTGATAATTTATGGCAAAAATACAAAGAAAATTCGAGAAAAAGGCGTATCTTTGCCGAAAATTTGAAAAAAATAAGATTAATCATGGCACAGGAAGATGTTTTTAAGAAAATTGTAAGCCATTGCAAAGAGTATGGCTTCGTGTTCCCTAGTAGTGAAATTTATGATGGCTTGGCTGCCGTTTACGACTATGGTCAGAACGGTGTTGAGCTGAAAAATAATATCAAGCAGTATTGGTGGCAGAGCATGGTATTGTTGCACGAGAATATCGTTGGTCTTGATGCAGCCATCTTCATGCACCCTACTGTATGGAAGGCCTCTGGTCACGTAGATGCCTTCAACGATCCATTGATCGACAACCGTGATTCCAAGAAACGTTATCGTGCCGATGTGCTCATCGAGGATCACATGGCTAAGTATGAGGAGAAGATCGCCAAGGAGATCGCCAAGGCTAAGAAGCGCTTCGGTGATAGCTTCGACGAGGCTCAGTTCCGTGCTACCAACCCTCGTGTGTTGGAGAACCAGAAGAAGCATGATGAACTTCATGCTCGCTATACCGAGGCTATGCAGGGACCAGACTTGGAGATGTTGAAGCAGATCATCGTGGATGAGGGCATCGTTTGTCCTATCAGCGGTACCAAGAACTGGACAGACGTTCGTCAGTTCAACTTGATGTTCTCTACCCAGATGGGTGCTGCCAGCGATGCTACTAGCAAGGTATATCTCCGTCCTGAGACAGCCCAGGGTATCTTCGTAGATTACTTGAGCGTTCAGAAGACCGGTCGTATGAAGTTGCCATTCGGTATCTGCCAGATAGGTAAGGCATTCCGTAACGAGGTGGTAGCTCGCCAGTTCGTCTTCCGTATGAGAGAGTTCGAACAGATGGAGATGCAGTTCTTCTGCCAGCCAGGCACAGAGATGAAGTGGTTTGAGTACTGGAAGAAGGTTCGTTTGGCATGGCACGAGGCTCTCGGCATGGGTAACGACAACTATCGCTATCACGACCACGAAAAGTTGGCTCACTATGCTAACGCCGCTACCGACATCGAGTTCAAGATGCCATTCGGTTTCAAGGAGGTGGAGGGTATCCACAGCCGTACCAACTTCGACCTTTCTCAGCACGAGAAGTTCAGCGGTCGCTCTATCAAGTACTTCGACCCAGAGAAGAACGAGAGCTATGTACCTTATGATGTAGAGACCTCTATCGGTGTGGACCGTATGTTCCTCAGCGTGATGTGCCACTCTTATTGCGAGGAGAAGTTGGAGAATGGTGAGACACGTGTAGTCTTAAAGTTGCCAGAGGCATTGGCACCAGTGAAGTGCGCCGTGTTCCCATTGGATAAGAAAGATGGTCTGCCAGAGTTGGCTCGCGAAATTGTGGATGAGTTGAAGTTCCACTTCAATACTCACTATGGCGATCCTAAGGACTCTATCGGTAAGCGTTATCGCCGTCAGGATGCCATCGGTACTCCATTCTGTATCACCGTTGACCACGAGACTCCTAACGACCACAAGGTAACTCTCCGTTACCGTGATACGATGGAGCAGGAGCGTGTTGCCATCAGCGACCTCCGCAGCATCATCGAGGATCGTGTCAGCATCACAAGCGTATTGAAGAAGCTTGGTAAGGAAATCAAGAATTTCTAATCGTATATCTATCTATATATATAATAGGTATATTAATATCTGTAATCAAATACATCTAGATGAATTTGAAGAATTTGAAATATATGTTCTTTCTGCTGATGACGGCGTTGGTGCTGTCATCATGCAGCGAGACGGACGATGATTCGCAGGCTGAGTTTGCCAACTGGCAGGCACGCAACGACCAGGCTTTCGCCGACACCTTGGCTTTTGCCAGGCAGCAGATTAATGCTGGTAGCACGGAGTGGAAGGTGATACGCAATTGGTCGCTCAATAATCAGACGGGCAACAAGGACCAGGCTGGCAACCAGTACACTCCTTCCTACAATGATGACGACTACATCGTGGTGCATGTCTTGGGCACAGGTAGCAGCGAGGTATCTCCTCTCTATACCGACTCTATCCAGATGAGTTATCGTGGAAGATTGATTCCTACCACCTCTTACAAGGATGGATATGTATATGACCAGACTTTCTCTGGTACATACGATGCTACCAAGGCTCTTCCTACCAAGGGAGTGGCAAGCAGTTGGATAGATGGCTTCACCACAGCCTTGCAGAATATGCACGTTGGCGACCATTGGCAGGTGTTCATCCCTGAGAACTTGGGTTACGGCTCAGAGGCGAAGACGGGTATTCCTGCTTACTCCATGCTCCGCTTCGAGTTGATATTGAACGGTGTCAAGCATGGTGATGGTGCTTGGGTAATGAAATAATACATCAAATCGCCCTGTCGGCTGGAAAGGCTGATAGGGCGATTTTGTTTGTATATGATGAGGGGAACGGCTAGGGTGAGAAAGCAAATCTAAAAATATGTTGCAAAGGATAAACAAGTGTTTGTGTTCGCACACATTTGGTTGACGTACATCAAAAAAATGTTAGAAACTTGCAAATTTATTCATAAAATCATTGCAGTTTCAAGGAATAGTTGTACCTTTGCATCAGAAAAAATAAGTTTTAGGTTTTTAGTTAGGTAATAGATTGTTCTAGGTTATTAGTTTGAAGGTAAAAATTAAGATTGTTATTCAAGGACGACAGGTATTAGGTTTAGAAAGGTAAATAAAAGATTGTTTATTCAAGGACGACAAATAGGTTTGGTTATCTTATAAAGGTAATTAGTGAGTATTTTGGGAATAATGATTGAAGAGAAAGTAATTATTTTATGTTTATAAAAAATGGCGATTCCTCAAATTGGGGTCGCCATTTTCTGTTATTTGGCTTTGCGTTTTGCTGGATAATGGAATATCATTCGATTGATAAAAGTTATGCTATATAGTAAAAAGACTGATTATTTGATGGAGTCCATCCGCTTGGGGCGTGACATGGCTCGCCGGGAGAAACTCAACCTGATTGTGGGGCTGAGCATCCCTTCTATGTTGGCGCAGATTTCCACGGTGATGATGTTCTTCATCGACGCTTCTATGGTGGGGCATCTCGGTGCTGAGGCTTCGGCTAGCATCGGACTGATAGAATCTACCACTTGGTTGATAGGCAGCTTGCTCAGTGCGGCAGCCACGGGGTTCTCGGTGCAAGTGGCGCATTTCATCGGTGCCAACGATTTTGTCAAGGCTCGACAGGTTTTTCGTCATGCCTTGATTTGTGGCTTGCTTTTTAGTGTCTGTCTTGCCCTGATAGGAGTGGCGATCCATCTGCCCTTGCCTTATTGGTTGGGTGGCGGCAGCGACATCGCAGGCAATTCCTCTCGCTATTTCTTGATTTATGCGCTGGCTTTGCCTTTCATCTTCCTCTATCATACTTCGGAGATGATGCTCAAGTCGGCTGGCAATATGCACACACCGAGCGTCATGGCGATATTGGTGTGCATCTGTGACGTGGTCTTCAATTACCTGTTTATATATATATTCAAGATGGGAGTGGTCGGGGCAGCTTATGGCACAGCCTTGGCATACATCTGCATCTCCTTGCCTAACCTCTGGTTGGCGGCGTGCCAAAACAAGATTTTGAATCTTCGCCAGGATGCCGCTCGTTTCCATTGGGTGAAGGAGTATGTTCGCAATGCCTGCAAGATTAGCATTCCTATTGCCATCCAAAACATCTTGATGAGTGGTGCGCAGATAGTGAGCACCATGATTGTGGCTCCGCTAGGCAACATCGCCATCGCCGCCCATTCCTTTGCCATTACTGCGGAGAGTCTCTGCTATATGCCGGGGTATGGTATCGGTGATGCCGCCACCACCTTGGTGGGACAGACGCATGGAGCCAACCGAATGGACTTGTGCAAGAATTTCGCTTATATGACGGTGGGCTTGGGCATGGCTGTGATGGCTCTGATGGGAGTCGTGATGTATGTCTTCGCTCCAGAGATGATAGGTCTGTTGTCGCCAGTGGAATCTATCCAAGAGTTGGGTACCACCTGTTTGCGTATCGAGGCTTTCGCCGAACCGTTCTTTGCGGCAAGCATCGTCACCTATAGTGTCTGTGTGGGAGCTGGAGATACCTTCAAGCCTGCTGCCATCAACCTCAGTACGATGTGGTTTGTGCGCCTCACCTTGGCATACGGCTTGTCGAAGAGCTACGGCTTGGAGGGAGTCTGGATAGCCATGGCTGTGGAGTTGACGTTCCGAGGCATCCTCTTCTTGGTGCGACTCTTCCGTGGGTCTTGGACGAAGAGTTTCAACGTGAGCCGATGAAGGTGTGTTAACGGAACGTTAGAGCGCATTGAGGCAAATGTTAGTTTTATGTTAAGAAAGCAGGTATTTAGGATGTTTTCACTCTAAATACTTGCAACGTCTCTTTAATTATGTTATTTTTGCACCCTGAAAGCTACCTAAAATGAAGGGTATTACGTTTCTTTAGTATAGAGGAGGAACATGGCAAACAACTCGAAAGACGAGGAAAATATTTAATTTACAACTATAACAATGAAGTTAAAGCAAATTTTCGTAGCAGCGATGATGCTGCTTGCTACAGGTAGTATGATGGCACAGCAGATGCCACAGATACCTGTTGACAAGAATGTGAGAATCGGTCACCTCGACAATGGCTTGACCTATTACATTCGTCACAACAATTTCCCTGAGCATGTAGCTAGTTTCTACATTGCACAGAAGGTGGGTTCCATCAATGAGAATGACGACCAGCGTGGTTTGGCTCACCTCTTGGAGCACTTGGCTTTCAATGGCTCCGAACATTTCCAGGGAAACAGTCTCCAGAACTATCTCCAGAGCATCGGCGTGGAGTATGGCAAGAACTTGAATGCCTACACCAGCATCGACAAGACGGTATATTATTTCACGGATGTTCCTACTACCCGTGCCACCGCTGTCGATTCCTGCATGTTGATTCTCAAGGATTGGAGTAATGGTATCTCTCTGACGAAGGAGGCGATAGAGGGTGAGCGTGATGTCGTTCACAATGAGTATCGTATGAGAATGGTAGGTCAGCAGCGTATGTTGGAGCGTTCTCTCCCTGCTCTCTATCCTGGCAGCAAGTATGGTTATCGTATGCCTATCGGTTTGATGAGCATCATCGATGGTTGTGACCCAGAGACCTTGCGTGCTTACTATCGCAAGTGGTATCGTCCAGACAACCAGGCTATCATCATCGTAGGTGATGTGGATGTGGATCATATCGAGGCTCAGATCAAGAAACTCTTCAGTGGCATCAAGGTTCCTGCCAATGCCGCCAAGGTGATTCCTGAGACCGTGCCAGACAACAATACTCCTATCTATGTGATTGACAAGGATAAGGAACAGAACTATGACGTGGCTATGGTCAGCATGAAGCACGAGGCTACTCCTGACTCTTTGAAGGGTGGCATCGACTACTTGGCTAGCTCTTATGTCAAGAGTGCTCTCTCTTCTATGTTGAATGCCCGTTATGCAGAGAAGGCATTGGAGTCTGACTGCCCATTCTTGCAGGCTGGTTGCGATGACAGCGAGTACTTGGTTTCTCGTACCAAGGATGCTTTCAATATCAATGTGGTGGCTAAGCCAGGCAAGATGTTGGAGGCTTACGGTGCTGCCCTCCGTGAGGCTAAGCGTGCCAAGGATTTCGGTTTCACAGCCACAGAGTACTTGCGCTTCAAGGATGACTTCTTGAGCGGTTTGGACAAGATTTACTCTAATCGTGATAAGATGAAGAACGAGCAGTTCACTACTCAGTATGTGGATAACTTCATCGCCAACGAGCCTATCCCATCAGTGGAGGATGAATATCAGATCTATAAGATGATGGTGCCAAACCTCCCTGTGGATGTCGTGAATGCTTATGCCAAGAAGTTGATTTGCGAGACAGATACCAACTTTGTTACTCTCGTGATGATGCGTGATGTAGAGGGTGGTGTTTATCCTACCCAGGAGCAGCTCGCCAATGTCGTTAAGCAGGTACGTGGCGAGAAGTTGGAGGCTTATGTGGACAATGTAAAGCAGGAGCCTTTGATGGCACAGCTTCCTAAGGCTGGCAAGATTAAGAAGACCACAGAGAACAAGCAGTTCGGCTTCAAGCTCTTGACACTTTCTAATGGTGCCAAGGTCGTATTGAAGAAGACTGATTACAAGAACGACGAGGTACAGTTTGTTGCATCTGCCTTGGGTGGTAGCTCTGCTTTCGACAAGAAGGACTATCGTGAGGTGAAGATGATGCCTAGCTTGATGAATGCCAGTGGTTTGGGTAATTTCTCTAATCATGATTTGGAGAAGGCTTTGGCTGGTAAGATTGCTTCTTGCGGCTTCAGTCTCTCTAAGTATCGCCATGGTTTGGGCGGTTCCTCTACTCCTAAAGACTTGGAGACCTTGATGCAGCTCATCTACTTGAACTTGACCAATATCAGCAAGGACGAGAAGAACGTGGCCAACCTCATCGCTACTCAGGCAAATGCCCTTGACAACCAGAGCAACAACCCTCAGGCTGTGTTCCAGGATTCATTGAGCAGTACGATGTATCACGGTGAGAAGTTCTATCGTTCCATGACTTCTGCTGAAGTGAAGAGTGTCAACTATGACCGTGCGCTCGAACTCGGCAAGCAACTCTATGGCAACGCCAAGGATTATACCTTCTACTTTGTAGGTAACTTCGATGAGAAGCAGATTCTTCCTTTGATCGAGCAGTATATCGCTTCATTGCCAAGCAATGGTAAGCAGTTTAAGAATAAGGAGACATTGCCAGTGAAGGGCGAGGTAGTCAACAAGTTTACCAAAGCAATGGAGAACCCACAGGACATCGCAGCTGAGATTTGGTGTTCAGAGGCTCCTTATACATTGAAGAACTCTGTATTGTCAGACATCGTGGGTCGCTTGGTAGGTATGGATTACAACCGCAACATCCGTGAGACCCTCAGTGCAGCTTACTATGCTGGAGCAGATGGCATGGCAAGCTTGAGAATGGATGGCAAGACTATGTTAGTAGGTCTCGTAGGTAATGCGATGATGAACCCAGACAAGTCTAAGGATGCAATCCCTTGCTTCTATTCTGGTTTGAAGACTGCCATGGAAAATCCTAATGTAGAGGACCTCCAGAAGGTAAAGGAGATTCTCTTGAAGCAGGCTGATGTCAGCGTTAAGCAGAATGGTTACTGGATGGGTGTTATCTCCCAATACTTGACCTATGGCATGGATACTCATACTGACTATAAGAAGACTGTAAGTGCAGTAGATGCCAACGCTGTGAAGGACTTCTTGAAGAATGTTGTGATGAAGGATGGCAACCACATCGAGGTCATCATGCACGCAACAAAGGCTGGTGAAAATAAGTAAACATCACCCGAAATAGTAAAAATCCCGATACAAATCTTGTTGTATCGGGATTTTTTCGTAACTTTGCTGCCGTTTTAATGTTTTAATTGATTACCAGATGAAAAAGTTTATTTTGTCCTTGGCACTCTTGTGTGGATGTGTCTTGGGAAGTCAGGCTCAGCTCTTGTATAAGGTGAGCAAAGACAGTTCCGGCGTGAAGCCTTCTTATATCGTGGCTTCCAATCGTTTGATCAATCCGATGGGTACCATCACTCAGGTGAGTGAGCTGAGAAATGCCATGACCTATACAGACCAGATGTATTTTGAGGTGAACAAGGCGGCTTACGCCAATTCCCTCAAGGATGCCAAGAAGTTGGAGAATGGCAAGACACTCCTAAGCCTCTTGACTCCTGCCCAGCAAACGAAGTTGAACGCCTTCTTGAAGAAATATATGGAGGTGGATTTCCGCAGTTCTTACGTGCAGAAGAAATATGGCAACTTGACTCCTGCTGCCTTGATGGAGGACTTGGAGCAACTGCTCTTTGTTGCCAACCACATGGGACAGTATGACCCAACCCATACTTTTGACCAGTATTTCGAGGCTCAGGCCAAAGCCAACAATGAGACGGTAGGTGGATTGAGCGAAATCGACGATTATATCAATGCTACTTATAAGAAGGACTTGAAGCAGCAGGTGGTACAGCTCGTCAGTTTCTTGGAAAACGAGAATGTGGAGCTGAGTAAGTTGAACAAGGCTGTGGATGCCTATGGTGCACAAGATTTGGACGCTGTGAGCAAGGCTTCTGCCGATAGGGTGGATAAGGCACTTCTTGCAGCTTGGACTGCTAAGATGCAAACAGTGATGGCAGAGAAGCCAACCTTCTTCGTGGTGGATGCTGCCAACCTCGGTGGCGAGGAAGGAATCCTCCAGAAGCTTCGTCAGGCAGGTTATACTGTAGAGGGGTTGAAGTAATGGGAAAAGAGAGGGCGTAGCTATCCTTTTCTGCCTCCATCCCTAGACAATTCTAAAAAAGTCCCGTTGCAAGGCAAAACCTTTGCGACGGGACTTTTTTCGTACGTCCTTCCGAAGAAAAGGGGAGGGCAAGTCATTCATTTCTCTTTAAGAGTTACTATCTGAAAGCAACCGCTTAATTTCTGTTCTTTGCCTTAGAGGCGAGAGCCTCACGGCGATCACGGAGAATCTGCTGACATCTGCTCAATGTACGAGTTTGATTCTCTTCGTTAACCTTAATTAAACAATCATTCATAACCTATTGTGATTTGATAATGGTGCAAAGATAGGGTATTCCCATAGAAAATGAAAGAGAATTCGATAAAAATGCAAGGTCGTTCCCTCATTTTTTGATATACATCAAACAATTGGCAAATCTTCATCCCGATTTAACCGAATATTCACACTCTTAACTCTCTTTATAGGGATTTTCCACAAGAAAAAGGGAAAAAACTTTCTCTATTTGCTATTTTTTTGCGAAATTTGCACTCGAATTTTAAATAATATATAAGATAGGTATGAAAAAAGTTTTTTTAATGGCTGCCCTTGTGCTCGCTGGTGCAATAGGCAGTTTTGCAACTGAGATGAATGAGACTTCTTTGTCAGAGATGACAAGTTGCCCTGTGAAGAAGACAACCAAGAAGTCAACTAAAAAGACAACAACCAAGAAGTCAACTAAAAAGACAACAACCAAGAAGACAACTAGTTCTAAGACAACCAAGTCTAGCACGACCACAGCTGCTACGACGGCTGCATCTACTAGCACTTCTACAACATCCACAACTCCTTCCACCGCTTCTTCAGCCACCTCTACCGGTTCTACGATAGCAGGCGTATTGGGTGGTTTGCTTGGTGGTGGCAGTAGTAGCAGTACTGCTGGAAGCATCATCAATGGCATCTTGGACAATGTCATTGGCTCTTCTACCTTCAAGCAGGCAGACCTCTGTGCTTCTACTTGGAAATACAATAAGCCAGGTTGCGCTTTTACATCCGAGAATCTCTTGGCTAAGGCAGGTGGTGATATCGCAGCCAACAAGATAGAGAGTGAATTGAGCACTTATTATACCAAGGCTGGTTTCACTAGCTCCAATACTTATTTCAAGTTTAATACAGACGGCACTTTCGAGTCAAAGATTCATGGCAAGTCTTGGAAGGGTACTTATACCTTCGATGAGAAGACCCACGCCATCACGATGAAGGGCTTGTTGCTCAGCATCTCTGGCTTCGCAACCAAGAAGACGAGTGGTGTGAGCCTCTTGTTTGAGTCGAAGAAACTCTTGACCTTGGTTCAGACCTTGACAGCATTGAGTGGCAACTCTACCCTCAGCACCATCGGCAATATCACCAAGAACTACGATGGTGTACGTGTCGGTTTCGACTTGGCAAAGTAAGACATCGTTTTTTATTTGGCAAGATATAACAGAAAGCCCTGCGCCTTTAGAAAGAGACGCAGGGCTTTATATTTTTAGTTATTAAATGAATGTTGAGTTTCTTCTGAATGGGGGGTGTCAATTATAGTTTTGCTTGATATGGAGTCCTTTTCAACTATAGCTTGACTTGAAGTGGAGTCTTCAATGCCTCCAAGAATTCCTTGATGCGGATTTGCCACTCGGTGTAACTGCGAACGTCATACTTGCTCCAGGCTGCACCGAAGTAGTAGCTGTACTTCTCGGCATTCTTCAGACCACGCTTCAACCCGAGGGCATGGCCTGTCGCTCCATCGTGCTTCTTGTCGAAGAGCTGGTAGTAGGTGTTGTCGATACCGTTAGGGAAGAGAACGCCTACAAAGACTTGGGAGTTGTTGACCTCGATGTTGTCGGTTGGGTCGGCATAGCTCACGTAGTCCTTGGCAAAAGTCTTGGTCTCGGTGTCTTCCTCGTGGATAGGGAAACCAGTGGCGAAGTCGGTAGGGTGGGTGAGACCTTCGTACCAAACGGTCATCTTGTTGAAGTTGCTGCCTTTGTCGAGCGAGATGATGCGATGCTCCACCACGTTTTGCATATCTCCTATGGTGGAAGGATTGTAAGTGAGCTCTACGGTGAAGCGAAGCGGACCATTGTCCAAAATCTTGTAAGTCTTGTAGCAGTAAGGCAAGAATTGTTGATTTCCAATCATGAGGCTAGGTGCGCCAAGTCCGAGGGTGGCTCCCACACGGTAAGGGTCGAGACCATTGCCGTGGTCGAGGTGGAAGGAGGTGGTGACATCTATCTCGTACGACTCTGCCTTCAAAGCCTTGATCTTTGCTTTCTGTGCTTCGAGGGCTGCACCTGAGAGATTCTTCATTCTTCGTTCTTCACTCTTCACTTTCTCATCGACCTTGTCGCCATCGACATTGCCTTGCTTGTCCATTACATATCGTTCATATACCACGGTGTCTGGTGTGTTCTTCGCCCAGATGTCGGTGCCGAAGGAACGCTCTCCAGTACGTTGGAGGGCAGGGCCATAGACACGATAGGCGCATCGGTCGTTCTCCCAAGCGATGTCATCCTTTCGCATCTTGTAGAGTGCTCCAGTAGTCCACACCTTCTGTGGATATGGCTTGCCGATGCTGATATAGTAGGTGGCAGAGCCATGAGGACGGATGCTGGCATCGATGAGGAGTTTGCCATCGTGGGTAATCTGTGAACCAATCTGCTGCCCTCGCTTGTTTTTGACGATGTAAGCCTCGCCCTTTTTGGGAGCGATGCCTGCCAATTTGGCTTTCACGTCACTTATGTTGACTTCCACCAATTCTTGGCGTTGGGCATCGGTGGGGTTGTTGACCACAACGGTGGCTTGTTGGGCATAGCTGTAGTTAGAACCAGCCAATGCCAAGAGCATTATGATGCCCTTTGAGATGTAGTTGCTTTTCATCTTTAGTTTTGATTTGTTTTTATATTTAATACGAATGAATAGTCTAGGCTACTTAATGAGGTACTCTATATAATAATGTATATGAAGCTGGGAATTGGGTAGTCGGGGTTATTCCTCGACTACTTGAATCCCCATACTGATGTCTTCCTTTGGGCGATCGCCACGCAAGGTCTCGCAGTTCTGAATCTTCTCCACTACGTCCAAACCTTCCTCTACCTCGCCGAATACGGTGTATTGGTTGTCGAGGAAAGGAGTGCCACCAGTCTCGGTATAAGCTTTCACTTGTTCTTCGGTGAACCTAGGATAACCTTGCTCCTTGCATTTCGCCTTGGTCTCGTCGATGAGTTGGTCTTGTAGCTTCATCAATCCCTCACGGTCACGGTTGCGGCGGAAGTTCATGATTTCATCATGATGCTCCTTGGCAAGTTGGTTGAAGACGGTTTGCTCCATTTGCATCCCCATCTGTTTCTCCATCTGCTTGAGCTCGTTCTGTTTGTAGGTCTTGCCCCAAACGATATAGAACTGGCTGCCGCTGCTCTCACGGTTAGGGTTGACTTCATCGCCCAATCGGGCTGCACTCAAAGCACCACGTTTGTGGAAAAGTTGCGGATAAACGAACTCGGCAGGGATGGTATAGTCTGGGCCGCCTGTGCCGAGCATCTTGTCCTTGGGAGCACCCTTGCTGTCTGGGTCGCCGCCCTGGATCATAAAGTCCTTGATGACACGGTGGAAGAGTGTGCCATCGAAATATCCCTCCTTCGCCAACTTGATGAAGTTGTCACGATGCAGGGGAGTCTCGTCGTAGAGGCGCACCTTGATGTCGCCTTTTGTCGTCTTAATGATAATCTTAGCCATAATGATTTAGTGTATAATATATAATGTACAATGTATAATTATTCATTATAATACTCGTTCCATTCCTTCATTGCCTCCTTCCAGTCGGTCTGCTCACCGCTGGCTACGGCTTCCTTCTGTCTTTCAGCCTCGTCACGAGCCTTGTCTCTGGCACGTTTAGCTTTCATTGCCTCGATGGTGGCATCATCGAGTATCTGGATGGCACCACGTTTCACTGCAGCTTGCAGTTCTTCCTCTCCGAAAGCCTTGCCCGGCTCATTGAAGTCGGAGATGTTGAACTCATATTTCACACGAAGGTCGTGACGTATCAGTTTCTGCTGCAATCTATTGCCAGCATTCTTTAGTCGGAGCAACTTGCCGATTTCCTTGATTTCTCCTGCTGAGTATTTGTTTCTTCCCATTCAATAAATGTTTGACTGTATTTTTGTCTATGTCGGATAACACTTTCTATATAATTGGATTACTCTTTATATATATAATAAGGTGTCATTTCCATATCGGTTGCAAAATTACTGATAATCCTTGACAAAACCAAGATTTCAAGAGAGAAAATCGTTACTCACGTTATATAATAATAGGTATAGAAGGCTAATCTTGTCACAAAAATCAGAAAAGTCTGCCAAACTGTCATATCCCTTCCCCTTGGCACACGCTTTGTTAAAAGGGATAGCGTGAGCGTTGCGGCGAGGTTCCCGATGATGCATATCCTCGGTAGGCTTCAAGAACAACGATTCATGAGACTATATAACATTATTAACAACGATAAAAATAAAAAAAGATATAATTATGGGAAAAGTAATTGGAATTGACTTGGGTACCACAAACAGTTGTGTTGCCGTTT